>PVBE010969833.1_pt1 | contig 90676 bp, 83 predicted proteins | sample 1631181 | NCBI WGS metagenome assembly PVBE01 (sample SAMN08397723, study PRJNA350692) | Marine metagenome, whole genome shotgun sequencing project. | isolation source: water | place: Pacific Ocean | collected 2012-04 | reverse complement strand
CCTCGGCGATGGGTTGGTTCTGGTTCGCCTTCGCATCGGCGATTCGCTCACCGACGCGCTGCTGGCGCTGGTAGCTCCGTTGAACACTATTCACCAAGTAAGGGGCTATCCTACCAACCATATACGACTGCTCCCGGTTAGGCCGATTGTATCCCAGGCCAATATATATTAGCGACTTGCCCGCGATCCAGAGGCGCGCAGACCTGACCCTACTTCTCTGCTCGTTTTATCGACATTTCAGCGGGAAACTTGATAGTTTTTTTTGAGGAACTTATTGTCATTTTAAATACAACAGGTTAAACAACAATTCCAATGTCGATTCGAGGCGAGTGTGAGGGGGTTTTTAGCCCCTGACCCGAGAGACCGGCTTGCCGACGCCCGCCTCGCCACACACAACACCGTCCTCCATCACCACGTTTCCGCGAACGATCGTCATCACTGGAGCCCCCTTGACCTTCATCCCGTCGAACGGTGTCCATTTGCACTTCGAGACGATATCCGCGTTCCGGAGGGTCTCCTCTCGCTCCATGTCCACGATGATGAAGTCGGCGTCCGAGCCCACCTGTATCGCCCCCTTCCGGGGGAAAAGACGGAACAGGCGAGCCGGGCGTTCGCAGCAAATCCGGACCCACTGGTTCAGCGATAGATGGCCCTCACTCACCGCGGTGAGCATCACCCGGACGGTGGTCTCGACGCCAGGAATACCGAAGGGGGCGTCGTGGATATTTTCTACTCCGGCTTCCTTCAAGGCCCGGGGAAAGGGGCAGTGGTCGGTCCCGATGGTGTCCACCATGCCGCGGCCCAGATAAGTGCGCATTCCCTCCTTGACCTCGGGGGCGCGAAGGACGGGAGTGAATTTCACGAAGGGGCCTTTCTCCTTGAGGGTGTCGGTGTCCATGAAGAAATATTGCGGGCAGCTTTCCGCGAAGATTTGTACCCCGCGCTCCTTGGCCGCGTGTATCGCGTCGAGAAGGCGAGGCTGGCTGACGTGGGCGACGAGGACGGTGCACCCCGTCAACTCGGCCAGCGAGATGGCGTCGATCGTGGCGACGTACTCGCTTTCGGGGTTTCGCCAGTCGCTGATGCACATGTAGTCGGTCCGCCCGTCGGCGTCGATTTTCTCCTTCGCTTTCTTGAGAATCGAGTCGCTCTCGCAGTGGAGCATGACGGTTGCGCCGAAGGTTTTCGCCTCGCGCATGACGTTCAACAGGACGCCCTCCGAGAGGTCGGGCACCCCGTGAAGCTCGCAGATGAAGCCCTTGAAGCCGAGCGCCCCTCCCTCCCACATCGGGTGAAGGTGCTCCAAATTGTCCAGATCGATGCCGCCGAGTTGGCCGTAATCGACGACGGCGCGCGAGCGGATGTACTCGGTTTTCTCCTCGAGAATCGCCCTGGTATAGACGAGCGGTTCGCTCCGGTGGTGATCGATGACTGTGGTGATTCCGCCCCGTGCGGCGGCCATCGTGCCCTGAGTCCAGTCCTCGCGGTCCGTGAAGCCGGGGTCCATCATGTGGACGTGCTCGTCCACCATGCCGGGGAGGACGTGGCGTCCGGCGGCGTCGATTTCCCGGGCGGCTCCGGCCTCCTTTTCGCGTGTGATGGCGGCAATCTGTCCGTCCTTGACGTAGATATGGCCCGGAAACGTGTCGGATGAGGTGACGATTTGGGCGTTGGAGACAAGAAGGTCGGCGTTCATGGCAAAATCTCTTTCTGGTGCCCTGAGCTTTCAGGGCGCCCGGTAAGTTTTCCGGTATGATCAACGAATTTTCGATCCGCCGCATTTTGAGGGCGGAGCCTCGCGGGATCAACCCTGCCGGGGTGGACTTCGACCAGGGGGGAGGAGTCCCTCTGACCGAAGTGGGAAGAGTCCTCTCACCAGGGTAGGGACCTGCCCAGCGGGAGGGGATTTTTTTCTAACGCTCAAGTGGTAGAGTAAAAAATTGAAAGATAGATATCCGGTTCAAAAATTCTTGCGCTCCTTGGGTAAGGGGAAAGTAGATGCCTGAAATCGGTGTGGTGGCGGATGTGGACCTCGCAAGGCTGAGGGCAGCGGTTCAAAACGAATACGCTGTGGTGGCGAACCAACCCGGCAAGGGCTTTCACTTTCACACAGGGAGGCCGCTGGCGAAGCTTCTGGGGTATTCGGACGAATGGCTCGAGGGGATTCCCGAGAGCGCGGTTGAATCCCTAGCGGGTACGGGGAATCCGTTTTCCCTGGGCGAAATCCGGCAGGGTGAGCGCGTAGTGGACATCGGCTGCGGCGCCGGGATGGACAGTTTTCTAGCCGCAAAGTTTGCAGGCGAATCTGGCCGCGTCGTCGGCGTGGACATGACGCCCGACATGCTGGGCAAGGCCCGGGCAGCCGCCGAGGCGGCGAATATCGGGAACATCGAGTTCAAGGAAGCCCTGGCGGAGGAGCTTCCGGTGCCGGACGGCTGGGCCGACGTGGTGATTTCGAACGGGGTGGTGAACCTTTGCCCGGACAAGCCCCTGGTGTTCGCGGAACTCCTCCGTATCCTCAAGCCGGCCGGCAGACTTCAGATTGCCGATATCCTGGTGGACAAGCCGGTGCCCGAGGAGGTGAAAAGCGAGATCGATCTATGGACCGGCTGAATCGCCGGCGCTCTGCTTGAGGCAGAGCTCGAGTCGGTCGTCACCCGGCCGGGTTTTGAGGATTTCGAGATCACATGGCGGAAAGATGTTTTCGCGGGGTCCCCCCAGGACTCAAGCGCCGCCGCGTTCGGGACTGTGGGGGTCAACTTCCGGGCGCGAAAGCCCGCCTGATCAAATTTCCTGAATTTCCTCGAGCACCCGCCGGGTGTTCGGGGCGGTGGGACTCTGCCCACCTGCGTGGCTCGCGAGGCGTGCGCGAAGGCGCTCCAGGTCCCCGGTTGTATCCACATCGCTCCACTCAGGAAGGGTGTGAAGCCGGTGGCCCGAGGATTCGAGCCTTTCCGTCTGCGCCCGGAAAACCCCGGAGCCTCCCCATTCCATTCCCGAGAAGAGACCCGGCGAGAGGCGGTTCAACCCGATGAGATAGTAGCCGCCGTCCATGGACGGCCCGAGAGCGGCGCAGGGCGCACCCGGCATGGCCCGCTCCATCTCCTCCAGGGCGGCGAAGGCCTCGATCACAATCTCCGCCGGAAGATCCGGAAAATCGGTGCCTATCAACACAGCCCGCCGCGGACGGCCCGTCATGTTCCCGGCGGCGAGCCGCCTCCCCAGCGCGGCCCCCATTCGCTCGCCGAGATCGCGCCCGCTCTGGGCGCGGTGAAGAAACGGCCCCGGCAGCCAGAAGTCGAGGGGCATCGCCCCAAGAGGCAGTGCCTCGGAGGACAGTGCCCCAGGAGGGACGTTTTCGATGGCCCATTCCGCCGTGAGTCCGGCAGAGGGCCTTGCCTCGTGCACCTGAGCAGCCACCTCCGCCGCATCCGCCAGAAATGCCCGGTAGAGCCGGGCAGCCCCCTCGGCGCCGAGGGCCGGGATGAGGCGCGTCTTGACCCGGCCCGGGGTAGGGGGGCGGGCGAATAGAATGAGGCTTTCCATGGGGGAATCCGCTTTATTCATCCGGATAAAAAGACCTCGAAAGCAATCCAAATAAGCAGTTCACAGGAAAAAATCATGGAGCCCGGTAGCGTCGACTGCTAGAATGCGCCGCCTGCCCTGAGGGTGGCAATTCCCTTTCAACCAATAGGACAACGGAAAAGGATATGGAATTCAATCAGGAAGTGCTCATCGCGGCCCCCCGCGAGAAGGTTTGGGAGTTTATCTGGAGCGTCGAGGAGTTCGCGGCCTGCGTGCCGGGCGTCACGGGCGTCGAAAAGGTGGACGATACGCATTACGGCGTGACGGTCGAGCAGAAGATCAGCTTTCTCAAGGCGAAGTTCAATCTTCAGATCGAGGTGGTCGAGCAGTGCGCGCCCGAATTTATCCGCACCGCGGGGGAGGGGAAGGACTCGAAAATCGCGGCCAGCCTCAAGCAGGCGAACGTGGTGACGCTCGAGGCCATCTCGGAGGGGGAGACCAAGGTCGTCATCCAGTCGCGGGTCGATGTTTTCGGCAAGCTCGGCTCGCTGGGTTTCAGTGTGATCAAAAACCAGGCGAATAAGATTTTCAAGGAGTTCGCGATGAATTTGAAGGCTAAATTTGAATAAACCGGGAACAAGGCGAAAATCTCAATCACAATCGAGGGAATCCCGTTTAACATATTTATATTTATGAAGTAACAAAGAAAACCGCCGGGCGGCTGGCTCAAGAGCGCCGGCCTCGTGGGGGAATGGCTCGATTGCGGTGATCTCCCCGGAGCCGGCCTCGCGGCCAGGCGGCCCCGGGCCAGTTAGCCTCTGCCGGCGGCCCCGGCCTGGGAGCCTTTGTCGGATGGCCCTGGCTATATGGGCGCCCCCGGCTAGGAAGCCTCCTCGACCCGGCCCAGAAGGGCGCCCAGCTCCCTCGCCGGGACACTCTCGAGTCGCGATACGGCGTCGGCGATCTCACCCCTCAGCCCCTCGGTGGTGTGCGGCCCGCACAGCGCATCGAACTTGCCGCGCACCGACTCCCAGCTCATCGGCGAGGCCGGGAACCCCTCGTAGCCCGGTTTTTCCTTTTCGAAGACAGTACCGTCCTTCATCTCGATCCTGAGCCGCACGGGCGATTGGGCGGGATATCGCGCCGTCAGATCGTCCCCGCAGGTGATGTTCACCCGCCGGAGGAGCGCCTGAACATCCTCGGCCCGGATGCGCTCGATCTCGTACTGCGCCGGCATCACCTCCCCGTCGATGAGCGCGGCCGCCAGAACATAAGGAAGGCTGTGGTCGGCGGTCTCCTTGTTCCGGATGTCGTGCTTGTCCCCCGCGCCGCCTCCGCCCATGATGTAAAAGGCTCGCTCGTAGGTCTCCAGCTCCACCCGCTCGATCTCGCCTGGTGAGATGTTGTGCTCGTTCTTCAGCTCGATGACGCCCTCGATGCCCGTCTGGGAGTGCACCCCCGCGTTGTATTTCTTGATGCTGATGCCGAGCACCTTTTCAAGGTTCTCGCTCTCCCAGTCGATCTCAAAGGGTCCGGTGATGGCCTCGAAGAGCCCGCGCGGGCCCTCGAAGATTTCCACCGGCCCCGTCACCCCGCGCATGGCGAGAAACACCGCGTGGATGGCGTTTAAGGCCGCGTCGGCGGTGGCGAATCCCTTCCAGTGGGAGATTTGCCCCGTCCGCGAGATGAACAGGGGGTTGTGGGAGGCCCCGCTCAGGGCGACGGCGTGCGCCGCTCGCTCCGGGCCGACCCCCAGGGCGCGCGCCGCCCCCGCCGCCACGGAGTAGGAGATGGCGAGCCCCTGATCGAAGCCGTTCTTTTCCGAGGGCGCGAGGTCGCAGAACCGGCACTGCACCTGATAGGCGAGCGCGAGGGCGGCCATGAAATCCCGTCCGGAGGCGCCGGCGTACTCCGCCGCCGCAAGCACAGCGCCCATGTTGTCGCTCGGGTGCGAGGTGCCCATCGCGCCCATGTAGCCGTCGCTGATGTCGAGATAGCGGACGAGCGAGGTGTTGTAGAAGGCCGCCCGGTCGGGGGCGGTCGATCCCCCGCCGATGAGGGTGCAGCTCCCGTTTCCCCCGAAATCGTCGGCTTGCGCGCGTAAATAGCGGATGGGCTCGGCCCCCAGCGACCCGATGGCGCAGCCGATCGTGTCGAGGACGAGGAGCTTTACCTGATTCCGCGCGGCCTCTGAAAGATCGTCGTAGGACGCGCCCGCCGCGAAGGCGGCGAGCCGTTCGGCGGTGGTCATGTGCGGTCTCCGATTTTTTTTTTGAAAAGCTAGGGCCGCTCGATGGTCCACTCCTCGGCCAGCTCGCGGGTGCTTTCGCGGAAGAGGGCCGAAATCGGGCAGCGCCCGAAGTGTTGGCGCTTGAGTTCCGCGACCCGCTCGTCGGGCTCGTCCGTCACGAGGCGGATTTTCACCTCGACGTGATCGAAATTCGGAGAAATGCTGTTGTCGGCGTTCCTGGGACCCTGCGGGTCGGCAGTTCCGCGCACCTCGATGGATTGATCGATCACATTAAAATCCATCCCCTTGGCCACCTTCCCCGTAATCACCGTTCCGCCCGCTTTCAGGGGCTCGTCGGCGTAAAAGTGTGGCTCCGGGCCTTTAGCTCGATTTTGCACTCGCCGAGTTTGCTTGCGCGAACCCGCCTCTCCTGTTTGACCACCGCTGCGTCGAGGATGTCTGCCATCTGTCCAGTCTCCTAAAGAGAAAAGTATTATTGAAATCTTCCGCACAGAAAATTTCAGCCAAAATCAGGCAAGCGAAAAAATTAGCGAGCGCGATTATGGGGACGACCCGCCGCCGCGAGAAGCGGCAAGTCATCCACTATCCCCTAGTCGAACAGCACCGCGCCGCGGCCGGTGATTTTATTGTCCTGAATCAACCCGAAAGCTTTTTCGGTCTCCTCGAGCCGGAAGGTCTGGGTGACGATGGGCTTGATCTTACCCATCTGGATGAGGTCGAGCGAGCGGCGAAGCTCGATCATCGAACAATAGCGAGAGCCGTGAATCTCCTGGGCGAAGGAGAGCAGCTTTTGCGGATCGACGGTGAACTTCGGCGATATGCCGCCGAAGGCCGCGGGCGGGCGCGAGCCGACGATGACCAGCTTGCCGCCGCGTCCGAGGCAGGCCACGCCCGCCTCGAGGGTTTCCTTCGAGGCCACGTAGTCGATGTATGCGTCCACCCCCCGCCCGCCGGTGAGGGCCATGATCTCCTCGCCGGGATCGGTGTTCGATGCGTCTATCGTGGCGAACGCTCCAAGTTCGGAGACGGTCTCGAGCTTTTGACTCGAAATATCCACGCCGATGACCTGGCCCCCGCAGATTTGAGCCATCTGGACGGCATGGATCGCTACCCCGCCGCCGGCCCCGATGATAGCGACAACATCGCCCGGTTTGATCTGCGCCTCGGCGGTGCAGTTGTGGTAAGGGGTGCAGATGCCGTCGGCCGCGACGCAGGCGTCCACCGGGCTGACGCCCTCGGGAATCTTGCACAGATTGAGCGCGGGGATGGAGGCGTACTCCGCGAAGCCGCCGTCGAGGACAAGGCCGACATACCCCTTGAATTCCGTGCAGAGGGTTTCCCGGCCGCTTCGGCAGAAGTTGCACGAGTGACAGACAAGATAAAAATGGCAGGTGACCAGGTCCCCGAGCGCGACGTTTTCCACCTCGGAGCCGATCTCGATGACCTCGGCGGCGATCTCGTGGCCCATGATTCGCGGAAACTTGTCAATGAGCCCCGGCGTTCTCCGCATGAGAACGGGGGTGAGGCCCACGCCGGTGGCCTTGAGTTTGACGAGGGCGTCGTTGGGACCCGGGGAGGGAACGGGCACTTCCTCGAGCTGGAACGCGCCGCCCAGTTCGTGAACGCGCATCGCCTTCATTGTGGATGGCATGATTGGGCTTCTCCTCTGGGATGAAAATTTAAGATGCCGCCTGAGCCGAATGAATGGATTATACGCCCTACCGCTACTTTGTGCCCCCCCGCCACGGGTGTCCAGCGCCGGAGGCCATGCAAGAGAAGCGGAGGGGATTAAACCCCCTGGTCGATGGTCGGGTAGCGCGGGCTGCCGCAGTTTGGGCAGTTGTCGGTGAAGGGAACCGTTTCGCCGCAGCGGGGGCAGTTCATTTGAACGGGCTGGTTGTCGAGACTCTCCGAGGATTCTTCCAGGAGTTCTTTGAAAGTGGGGGCGCGGAAATGGTGTACGATGCGCTTCCAGAGGTTTTTGGGAGGCTTCGTCATCGACTGCGGCTCTCCAAGGGGTTGGCGGGGCCGGTTTTCGTGGCCGGAATTGGGGCAGGAATCAGGCGGCCCGAGGGTTTTCTTTTCCTCGGTCCTTTTCCTCAATAATGACCCTCATAATGATTATAACGGCTGGACGCCGTGGGCAAGGCGGGTGAAGAGGGAAAAAAGAGTGAATTTGAGAAATGTTGCGTAATTGATTCGGGAATGGAACTTCAGTTTCTCTTCTAATATCTCAAGGATGATCCGAAGGTGATTTTCCGGCTGTTTCTTCTATTTACGGCGGTCCCGCTTCTCGAGTTGATGATTCTGATCGAGCTGGGAAGCGCGACGGGGCTTGGCCCCACCATCGGGATAGTACTCCTGACGGGGGCGGTGGGCGCCTGGGCGGCGCGTACCCAGGGTTTCTACGTTTTGACCCAGATCCAGAGCGAACTCGGCTCCGGCCAGCTCCCCGCGGCCCAGCTTGTCGAGGGGGCGATGGTCCTCGTCGGCGGGGTGCTCCTGATCACGCCGGGGCTTTTGACGGATTTCACGGGCTTCGCCCTCATGGTTCCGGCGGTGCGGAGGGTGATCCGGGAGATGTTGATGCGAAAATTCGGGGAGATGGTGGAGGAGGGAAGGGTGCAGATTCACCGTGGCTGAAGCGCGCGCGTACCGGGAGAGCGACCGGAAGGCCCTTCTGGCCCTCATGGCCGAGGCCTACGGCGATCAGGGGGGGAATCGGAATTTCGATAATCTGGTCTCCGGTGGCGAGGGCCTGTGGCTGGTTGTCTCAACACCTGCCGCCTCCACTGCTGCCTCCGCTTCTGGAAACTTCGAGGGGTTTTGCCGCCTTGTTCCGGACGAGGAGACCCGCGCCCGCCGCCGCGCGTGCATGGACATGCTTTACGTCAAGGAGGGCGCCCGGCGCGACGACCTTAGCCGCGCCCTCATCGGCGCCGTGCGAGAGGCGGCGTCGGAAAACGATTTCGAAGGGATTTGGGGATATTTTAACGATTCGCTCGACCTGGATTTTCTCGTGGCGACCGGTGGCCGGCTGCTCCGCGAGATCCGGCTGCTCCGAAACGAGCGGCTCGATGATGTGGCTCCCCCGAAGCTGCCCTAGGGATACCGGATTCGCCCAGTCTCCCCCCCGGCGATCTCGAACTCGCCTCGGCCATCTATAACGCCACGTTCTCTCAAATGTGGAATTTCCGCCCGCACACGAGCGGGGACATCGCCGGGTGGTTCGAGGGGAGCGATACGGCGCCCGAGGACTGTTTGATCCTGGTTTACGAGGGAAAGAGCGGGTCCCGGACCTTTGGGGCGGGGATCGCGGTGATGGCGGCCGATCCGGCGCGCGCGAAGGACCCGGACCCGGCGGCTTATGTGCCAGACGTCGGGGTCGCTCCCTCGCACCGCCGGCTGGGCCTCGGGGAAGCGCTCATGGCCGCCATGGCCGGGCCAAGGAAAAAGGGCTCGCCATCATCGAACTCATCTCCGACGACCGCGATTCCGCCGCGAAGGCGTTTTACGGAAAGCTCGGTTTCGATGAGATGGGAAAAATCATCGTCTACGAATGGTGAGGTCCCCCTCTGAGGGACCTCAAGGCGAACACCTTAGGGGTGACACCTTCCGGTGCGGTGCCCTCGGGTCTAAGTCAGCAGGGTGAAGCCCTGCCAGGATCAAGAGCCGCAGGGGCAAATAACCCCTGGGGTGGAACCCCTCAAGTCCTAAGCCGGGCGCAAAGGTAGTCTCCGATTCCGGCCCTTTCGATTTTCTCCTGCCGGCTCTCGGCCATCTCGCGCAGCGCCACGACCCTCCCGGAGATTTCGTCCTCTCCCAGCACAATCACATAGCGCGCTCCCGAGCGGTCGGCGCGCTTCATCTGGCTCTTCATGCTCCCGCCGCCGAAGGTCCGGTCGGTGCGCAGGCCCCGCCCGCGAAGCTCCGAGGCGAGAGTGAGAGACTCGGCCTCGGAGCTCTCGCCCAGCGCCACGATGAACACTTCGATCGGCTGCTCCCGGGCGTCCCACCCGGGCCCGAGGTCCGTTTTCTCGGTGAGCTGAAGCAGGCGCTCCATCCCGATGGCGAAGCCGATGGCGGGGGTGGGGGGGCCGCCGAGCTCCTCGACCAGCCCGTCGTAGCGGCCGCCGCCGCAGACCGCGTTTTGCGCCCCCAAATTCTCGCTCGTCACTTCGAAAACCGTCAGGCAGTAATAGTCCAGCCCGCGGACGAGGGCCGTGTTCCGCTCGTAGCGGACGCCCCCCCGATCGAGATGGCGGCACAGGGTGCCGAGGTGACGCCGGCACCGCTCGTTCCAGAATTGATCGATAGTCGGCGCGCGCGCGATGATCTCGGCGTGAGCGGGGTCCTTGCTGTCCAGAAAGCGGAGCGGATTCCGCTCGATGCGCTTGGCGAGGCCTTCGCCCATCCCGTCGGCGCCTATCCCGGCGGTTTCTTCGCGCAAGAATTCGAGAAGCGCCGCCGCGTACACCGGCCGGCACTCGGCGTCCCCGATGTTGTTGAGCTGGAGGGAGAGCCCGGAGAGCCCCATGGCCTCTAAAAATTCCATCAGCATGAAGATCACCTCGGCGTCGAGGGCCGGATCGTCGGTTCCCAGTGCCTCGGCGTCGATCTGGTGAAACTGGCGGTAGCGGCCCGCTTGGGGGCGCTCGTAGCGGAACATCGGCCCCGTGCAAAACAACTTGGCCACCCCGGCCTGGGCGTATAGGCTGTTCTGGACGTATGCGCGGCAGATCGAGGCGGTGGCCTCGGGGCGCAGCGTGATCGAGTCGCCGCCTTTGTCCTCGAAGGTGTACATCTCCTTGGTGACGATGTCGGTCCCTTCGCCGATGCCCCGCGAGAAGAGCTCGGTCCGCTCGAAGGCGGGGACGCGGATCTCCCCGTACCCGTAGCGCGCGAAAATATCGCGGGCCACCCGCTCGGCCTTCGACCAGCGGCGGGCTTCCTCGGGGAGGATATCCTTCACGCCGCGAACGGCGGTGAGCTTTTGCCTGGCCAAGCCGGATGCTCCCAAGAATGAAATCGACGGGGCGGTGAGAGATTTCTAAATCCAATCGCCCGAAAACTCAAGCCGTATAAGTCGTACAAACCGTACTTGCCAGCCCCGGCGGTTCGGGGTGGTGAGATATCTCTAAACCAGCCTTTCCCGAATGGTTCCTTGAATTGAAACATTCTAGTCTCAAATGGCCGTTCCGGGCCACGATACTTTTCCGAGCGGCCGCGGCGCTTGAGATCGAATCATTTCTCCCCGACTAGGACATACGAATAGCAGAAGTGGCGGTCGAGAAAGCCGGTCTTGTGGGGGGGTGTATTCTTTAAAGCCGCGATCAACTCTTTTATATTGGGGAACGATTTTTCGGATTCACGTATGCGTCTTGGATAACCGGTAAACTTTCGCAGCAGGCTCTTTACGTTTTCCCCAATCCAGTAATGAAGGTCGTCGCCGAAAAAAGTGCCGGGAACGACCCGGCAATTCGACAGGCCGGCGTCGCGGCCCAACCCGAGCATTTCGGCGCGGGAAAAAGGAACCTCCGGGATGTTTTCGGGCCAAAAACCGAATAACTTTTGCAGTCCCAGCGCGATTCGACAGGGAAAGTAGCGCGCGTTCGGGACCACGATGAACGTCCGCCCGCCTTTTTTCAGGACGCGGGCGTGGGCGCGGATAATTTCCTTGCGCTCCTCTCCCAAGAAGTGCTCCGCCGTACCCACGGACAAGCTGAAGTCGAATTGGCCCGACAATTCATCCGGCAGGTCGAGGGCATCACCCGTTCGAACCTCCGCTTTGAGCTGAAAGTGCGCGAAGATGCCTTTGACCTGTTCGATTGTGGATTCGTTGTAATCGATCATGGTCGTTCGGCACCCCAGCAGACCGGCGTTAAGAGAAAATTTGCCGAATCCCGATCCGAGTTCAATCGTGCGGACCTCGCCGGGGTCCGCGAAATCGTTCTTGACCATATCCATGAAATACGGCCACGAGGGAATCAGGGGGGCGTTTTTGATCGCGAGGAGGATATTCGAGATTTCAAAAGAATGGCGATCCCAGGCGGTGACGGAATCCATGTTCGATATGCGCATCAACGCTCTCTCCGCCAGTCGCGCTAGCCGCCGAAGGCCGCCTCGACGAGGGTGGGCAGGGCTTCTCCCGAGGCCGCCTGAACGGACTCGTTCGTCGCCGGGCTGAGGTCCGTGCGCTCCGGGTTCACCTCGAGGACGAACGCCCCCGCCCGCCGCGCCAGCAGGGGCATCCCCGCGGCGGGCTGAACCACCGCCGAGGTTCCCGCCACGATGAAGAAGTCGCTCTCCTCGGCGGCCCGGATGGCAGCGCCGATGGCCGCAGGGTCGAGCATCTCGCCGAACCACACGACGTGGGGCCGGAGGTGGCCGCCGCATATCCCGCAACGTGGCGGGATCGGCGAGACCGGGACCTCGCGGTTCTCCCGGGGCGCGGCGGCGCTCTCGCAGGCCGGGTCCGAGCAGCGCACCCGCCAGATATTTCCGTGCAGCTCGATGAGGTTCCTCGCCCCCGCGATGCGGTGGAGGTTGTCGATGTTCTGGGTGACGAGGGCGAAGCCCGGCGCGGCGGCCTCGAGAGCTGCCAGCGCGAAATGTCCGGGGTTGGGCTTGACCGGCGCGAGGAGTTCGCGCCGGTAGTTGTAGAACTCCCAGACGAGTTCGGGGTTCTTGGCGAAAGCCTCTGGGGTGGCCAGCGATGTGGCCTGATAGTTTCGCCAGAGGCCTCCCGCGCCCCGGAAGGTGGGCACCCCGCTCTTGGCGCTGACCCCGGCGCCGGTCAGCACGGTGACCGAGCGGGCGGCCTGGAGGGCGGTGATCGCTTCGCGGGTGAACATGAGGTTTTATCCTGTGGGCGAGTCCTCATGGATGAGTTCTCATGAATGAGACCTCCGGCGAGCGTATCCGCCCGGCGCGGCGGAGGCAAATCCCATTTCACCGTTGACAGCGCGGAGGCGGGGTCATAGGTTGATAATGTTAAATTTCACTTGGGTTTGTAAAGATAGATCGCCCGCCCGATCGCCGAAAAAATCGAGACAATTCGATGAGTTCAGGCATTTCACTCACAATCCCTGGAGATATTTATTATAAAAGCAGGCGAATGGTGGCATTTTGGGTAAGCATAAGTTCAATTGATATTCTTGTGGGGATCTCCCCTGGTGCTGCAGATGGCTCGTTGGTTTTATTTTCGTTCAGGATAACGAAGCCGCAATTTCTTCCGGGTATTTTCTTTGTTGTTCTTCTATATGCTTTCTGGCAATTATGGACGAGTTGGCTCGTGCAAAGCGAGGAGGTGCGCAATTTTACGATCAATAAGTTTGGTTTCCGTGCAACTTTTGTTGTGGCTGTTATTTGCCTGGTTTTATATGTCGTAAAATTTATAAATCAAAACATTATATAAATTGATGATTTTGTAGCGTGGGTTTTTATTGCGGTTTTCTCATCGATTGCAGTGGCGATATTGCAGAAACTAATCTTGTCAATTAGTGCGAGGTTGAAAGAAAAATCAGAAGGTGAAGAAATCCGCCTCATTAAAATTCTTGTGGGTTCACGGTGGAAGCTGATTTTTAATCTTGCTACCGGAAGTTGGAAAGCTATCTCATTTGAAGAAGGCGGCAAGATTGGAGAGGGATTTGACGAGAATGGAGAGATATGGCGAATCCGCGAGGGAACGCTGGAGATTTTGAATTCCCGCAGGCAGGTATTCAGTCGATTTCGATACTACGAACCAAGAGACAGATTTGAGCACACAAACAACGACGACACCTTATCAATGCGCTCTCAATTAATTGAAAAATCTCAGATTAATACCGAGACATTATAAATTCTTGATTGATTCATGAATTGAACCAAACGCGAGGAGGATTTTTCATGGCCCGAACCGGATCGAGAGCGCTGCTGGACGCCCTCCGCGAGAACGGGACCGAACATATTTTCGGCATCCCCGGCACGCTCACCCTGCCGTTTTACGACGCTCTGATTGATTTTCCGATCGAGGCCGTCGTCACGCGCCACGAGCAGGGGGCCGGGTTCGCCGCCGACGCCTACGCCAAGGTGTCGGGGCGGACGGGGGTGGTCTTCACCGTTCCCGGACCGGGCGGAACGAACCTCGCCACCCCGCTTCAGTCGGCCTTCGAGGACGCGGTCCCCATCGTCGCCATCACGGCGGCCCTGACCGACTCCATGCGCGACAAGAGCGCCATCCACGATGTGGATATGGAGAACGCTCTCCGCGCCTGCGTGAAAACCGTACTCGTCCCGGACTCCGTCGCGGGTATTCCCCCGGCGGTGGACGCCGCCTTCAAGTGGGCGGCGGCGGGACGGCCGGGCCCGGTCCAGGTGGTGGTGAAATCGAACCTCCTCCGGGCGGAGGAAGAGCGCGTCCTCCGCGCCCCGGAATTCCCCCTGCCCGGCGATCCGCCCGCGCCGGACGAGGCCGAGCTCGACAGGGCCGCCGAGGCCCTTCTCGCGGCGAAGCGCCCGGTCATCTACGCCGGGTTCGGGGCCGTGGCCGCGGGCTGCGGGCGCGAGATTCAGCTCCTGGCCTCGAAGCTCGGCGCCCCAGTCGTCACCTCGGTCAAGGGCCGGGGAATCCTTTCGGAAAAAGACCCCCTCAATTTCGGCGTCGCCACCTTCGAGGGATGCGAGGACATGCTCTCGGAGGCCGACGTCTGCCTGGCGGTGGGAACGGGCTTCGGGCAGTTCGCCACCCAGTACTACCGGATGCCGGTTCCCGGAAACCTCATCCAGATCGACATCGACCCGGGCCGCCTCGGAAGGAACTATCCGGCGCGCCAGGAGATTCTGGCCGATGCTCTCTCGGCGATGACGGGTCTCCTCAAGCGTCTCGAGATGATAGACGATCGCCCGCCGGGCGAGGGCCACTTCCGCGTCCGGACCTCGAAGTCGGTTTACGCCGAGCGCCTCCGCGCCTACATGGATCGGCCCGCCGCTCCGCCATTCGACGGCCTCTTCGTCATGAAAACGATTCGGGACGCCTTCTCCCCGGACACGATATTCATCTCGGACAGCTCGCACACACAGAGCTGGCTCATGGAGCAGGCCCTTGAGATTTATCGTCCGAGGAGCGTGCTTCTATCGGAGGCCTATCAATCGATGGGCTATGCCGTATCGGCCGCCTACGGGGCGAAACTCGGGGCGCCGGAGCGGCCCGTCTGCGTCATCGTCGGGGACGGGAGCTTCGTCATGGCCTGCGGGGAGCTGGCGGCGGCGGTGTCCCTCGGCGTCGATTTGACCTACGTCATTTTCAACGATGGGCATTACGGCGCCCTGCGCCACTCGCAAAAACACGTCTACGGGGAGCGCTACATCGGCGTCGAGCTCAACAGCCCCGACTTCGCTGCGCTGGCCGCCGCCTTCGGCGCGAAGGGCCGCCGCGTCGGCTCGGGCGGGGAGTTGGCCGAGGCCCTCTCGGTCGCGCGGGCCGGGGGAGGGGTGCACGTCATCGATTGTCCGATGGACAAAGATGCCCTGTCCTCGCGCTGGCAGCGCACCGTGAAAATCTTCACCGCCGACCCCGGCTCGTCCGAGAAGGCCACCGACTAGAGTTCAGGAAATAGAGCAGAAATAGGGCGCGGTCTATTTTCTGGGTTTTAGATTCCCGGGCTTTCGATTATCTAGCTTTCGATCTCCGAGCTTTCGAATGGAAAGGCGCGCCTCGGGCGGGGCGCCCGTGATCGAGTGAAACAGCAGGGCATAGGAGTCTCCTCCCGCCGTGAACCGCCAGGTCTGACCCGGCTGGAGCGCCCGGCTCCGGTTGGAGGTTTCCCCGCCGTCGATTCCGGCGATTCGGATCCGCGCTCGCTCTCCGTCGAGCCGTGAAAGGGTGATGAATACCCGGTCGGGCACGATTTCAACGGCCTCGCTCAGCGGGAAGCCGCGTTCTTCGACAATCGGGGCGATCACCGGAGAGGATTTCTCTTTCGGAGGCGCTTTCCCGAGCCGGAGCTTCAGGGCGGCGGCCCGTTTTTCAATCTCCCCGTTGGCGGCACGCAGTTTAGCGCTCTCGGCTGAGAGGAGGCGGACCTGCTCCGTCAGAAGATCGATCTGGGCGGCGTGTTTCTTTCCGGTCGCGATAAACACCAGGCCGGCGGCGAAGGCCACCGTCGCCGCGGCCGAGAGCGACCAGGTAATGAGCGTTCGCCTGGAGTAGTAGACCGTGGCCGCGCTTTTCGAGTCCATCTTTTCCCCCACGAATTTACTTGTCGCCCCGGCGGCGGCGGGCTCTCAATCTTTTCTTCAACCTCTCCTCACCCGAATAATAGCGCACCCAGCGGCTTCGGGTGAGACGCGGCCAGGGCCTAGAGGCGCCGTAGCGCTCGATTCGCCCGCCGGCCCCGAGAGAGGCCCCGGCGGTCGAAACACGGACCATCCCCGCGTAGCGCGACCGATAAACGCCGAGGGCGCGCTGCCGCGCCCTGAGGATGCGCCATTTCTCCACGGGGAGGCGGCGGCTACTCTGCGGCGAGGCGATCACGGCGAACGGGCGTATCCGCTCGAGCCAGCTCAGTACCACTTTGTTCCTCAACAACCGCTCGGTAAGCCTGACGAGGTCGAATTTCCCCTTCGGCAGCCGGCCGGGTCTGATGCGTCGGCCGGCGCTCATGAACATGAGCCACTGGGCCCGTCCGTGCTCGAGTTTAAAGGCAAGGTGCCCTCCGTCCCACTTCATGAGCGAAAGGCGGGCCTTGCGGGTCCGGGTTGTCCTGAGGGTTGGGTTTTCCTTGCCCGGGCCGCTGCGCGGGGCATGATTGCTGCGCGGGGAATGGTTGCTGCGCGGGGCATGATTTCCGTCCGGAGCGTTATCGCCGTGCGGGCCAGGAGGAAGAGTCCCGCCCAGTCCCGTTCTCCCTGATTTCTCAGCAGCGGGGCCAGCACGCGCCCCCAGGTGTCGAAGCGCGCCCGGCTGCGGCGGCTGGCGTCCACCGCGAACCCCCGCCCGTCCGACAGGCGGATGAAAAAATGTTTTTCGACCGGCGTCCGGGAGAATAAGCGTCGTCCGTCCGGTGGCCGGGGCGGGCCCGGCCGGAAAGGGCGAGATGACGAGGAAGACGGTGAGAGCGACCGCCGCCCAGCCCGTTCGCCTCAGGGCCGCCCTTCGCATTCACAGCGCCACCGTCAACGCGGCGAGAAAGGCGGCGATGAGAAATCCGCCGGGGCGGGGAACCAGCAAGGTCCCGCCCGAGACGGAGGCGGCGAGCCGCGTCAAGGCGATCATGGCCCAGGCCTGGAAGCTCAGAAAATAACTGACAGGCGCGGTCAATACGCCTGACCACTCAAACCCTATGTAATCGGCGCCGGCCGCGAAGACACTTGTGATGAAGGTGAGGGGAACCGTGATCGAGGCTATCGGAATCAGCAGGAAATTCGTCGCCAGTCCGGCCAGATGAACTTCCTGGAGATGAAAGGCGGGGAGCGGAGCCATGGCGACCGTCACCACGAACTGTATGCCCGAGAATTGAAGGAGGCGGCATCGCCACCACCCCCAGTCTCTGACCCCGAGCCCGGGGCGGTGCGCGGGAGCCGCCGCGCCGCCAGGATGATCGCGGCCACGGCGATGAAGGAGAGTTGGAAGCCGGTGTCCCAAACGAAGCCGGGCTCCGCCGCCAGTATGATCAGCGCGGCCAGGAGAACGGAGTGCATCGCCCCGCCGGGCCGCTCGAAAATCCGCGTTGTCAGATACACCACCGCCATGATGGACGCGCGGACGGTGGAGACCCGCGCGCCGGTCAAAAGGGTGAACAGGATGATGACGGGAATTACGGCTGCCGAGGCCGCCTTCATCGGTGTGATGACGACCGGCCGCGTGGGGAAGGCCCTGGGCGGAAGGAGCCTGAAGAGCCCGAGGAACGCAAAGTGGAAGAACGCCGTGATGAAACCAACGTGCAGGCCGCTGATCGCCAGAATGTGGCTGGCTCCCGCCAGGCGAAACGATTCCCGCACCTCCCGATCAAGGTCTTCCCTGACCCCCAGGGTGAGGGCTTCGAGGAGGGCGGCCCTCTCGGGAGAAAAAGTATCCTTCAGATAGGCCCGCAGGCGGTCCCGGAACCCGTATATCCACCGATTGAAGGCGTTCGTCTTCGCCCTGGCGATGCGCTCGATGGCGCGGGGCGAGAGATATGCCGTGGCGTGAATATTTCTCAGCCAAAGGAACTCTCAGTAGTCGAACGCCCCGGGATTGCGGTATCGAATCGGGGGAACCAACCTCACCTTCCGCACGAGGACCCGGTCGCCCACGCCGTGGACGGTGGCCGGGGGCTTGGAAAGCGTGAGCCGGACCGTCCCCCGGACGGGAATCTCGACGCCCCGGACGGAGAGGTGCTCCACCTCAATATAAATCCGGGGGCGGGATGAGCCCGAGCGTCGTTCGGTGGGCCGGTAGATGTGTCCGGTGATGTTGACTTTCTCGCGCGGCAGGTTGTGGAGCAGGTGGTGAGACGGGACCGCCCATTGATGGAATGAGATGATGAAAACGGCCGCCGCCGACCCGGCGCCCGCGAGGATGAGCCGCAGGGCCGGTTTTCGGGCGTCCCGGCTCCGGCCCATCCGCCAGTGCCGGACCGCCCACCAGCAGAAAGCGGCGGCCCCCGCCGACGAACAGGCGGCCAGAAGGCCTCCCCGAAGGCCGGCCAGCGGCGGCATCCAGTCGGCCAGCAGTCCTCCGACGAAGCCCAGCGTAAAGAGATCGAGCGGAAACACCGGTTATTGATTCTCCATCAATGTGAATAAGGGCCGGGTTTGGGGAAGGAGCCAGTTTAGATCATTTTCGCCCGGAGATGGGCAGCCGGATGGCCCTTGGAAGATGGTGCCGGTTTTTTCGGTTGGGGCGGATGGCCGGTTGAGGGGCTTTTTGGCCCGTGATAGGCTCGCGCCCCGATAAGCGGGGGCGTCTGTCCAGCTTTTCGCACCCTGTGTTTTCAGGCGGTCCGGGGATTCATTGTAATTTAATAAGGGGTTCGGGATTTGGGCACTCTTCTCGATGGGGGCCGGACGCACAACTGCGGGGAGCTTCGCGCCGCCGACGTGGGGAGCGAGGTGGTCCTCATGGGCTGGACCCATACGAACCGCGACCACGGCGGCTTGATATTCATCGATCTGCGCGACCGCTACGGCCTCACCCAAGTTGTGGCCGACCCCTCCTACAGTGTGGACGCGCACCGGCTGGCCGACCGGGTCCGGTCGGAGTGGGTGCTCGCCATCAAGGGAAAGGTCATCGCCCGGCCCGAGGGGATGGCCAACCCGAACCTGGCGACGGGGGAGGTCGAGGTTCGGATCACGGAGCTCGAAATACTGAGCGAAGCCAAGACACTGCCGTTTCCGATCGACGACGAGTCCACCGCCGGGGAAACCACCAGGCTCGAGTACCGCTACCTGGATTTGAGGCGCTCGGCGCTTCGGGAGAATTTCCTCCTCCGCCACCAGGCGACCCAGACCATCCGGAATTATCTGACCGAAAACGATTTTGTCGATGTCGAGACTCCGGTCCTGACGCGGAGCACCCCCGAGGGCGCGCGCGATTACCTCGTCCCCAGCCGGGTCCAGCGCGGTTCGTTTTTCGCGCTCCCGCAAAGCCCCCAGATGTTCAAGCAGATACTCATGGTCGCCGGCTTCGACCGCTACTATCAGATCGTCAAATGTTTCCGCGACGAGGACCTCCGCGCCGACCGGCAGCCGGAATTCACCCAGATCGACATCGAAACCTCGTTCATGAACCGCGAATCCTTTTTCGGGATGATGGAGGGGTTGATGACCGCCATCTGGAAGGAGACGCTGGGCGTGGAACTCTCGCCCCCCTTCGCGCGGGTTCCCTACGATGAGGCCACCGAGCGATACGGAACCGACCGGCCGGACCGCCGCTTCGGGATGGAGTTGGCCACGATCTCGGACATCGCCGAGGCGAGCGGGTTCAAGGTTTTCAAGGGAGCGATTGAAAAAGGAGGCGTCGCCCGGGCGATGGCGGGCCCCGGCATGGCCTCGGCCTCGAGAAAAGAGATCGACGACATCATCGCGCGCGCGATTGCACTCGGCGCGGGCGGGCTCGCCTGGGTCAAGCGCACCGAGGAGGGTTACGAGTCGAATATCGCCAAGTTCTTCGGCGAGGGCCAGCTCGAGGAGATCGGCGCCCGGACGGGAGCCGAGGTGGGCGATCTGTTGATGATGGTGGCGGACAAACCCGAGGTGAGCGCGGCGGTACTCGGCCAGCTGAGGCAGGAGATCGCCGAACGGATCGGGCTGCTTGAGGCCCCGGAGAGAAAATTCGAGTTTTGCTGGGTGGTCGATTTCCCGCTCCTCGAGTGGAACGAGGAGGAGGGCCGCCACTTCGCCCTTCACCATCCCTTCACGGCGCCCGTCTCCGAGGACATCCCGCTGTTCGATACCGAGCCGACCCGAATCAGGGCGCTCGCCTACGACCTGGTGCTCAACGGGCTCGAGATCGGGGGCGGCAGCACCCGAATTCACCAAAGAGAAGTCCAGCGCAGGATGTTCGAGGCCCTGGGCATGGACAACGAGGAGGCGGAGCGGCGCTTTGGTTTCTTCATGGAGGCCCTCTCGTACGGAACGCCCCCCCACGGCGGCATCGCCTTCGGGCTCGACCGGATCATCATGCTCCTGACGGGCTCTCCCTCGATACGCGACGTTATCGCCTTTCCCAAGACGCAGCGGGCGGTCTGTCTCATGACGGGCGCTCCCTCCGGGGTGGATCACTTACAACTCCGCGAACTCGGCATCCGAGGGGTGCAGCCGCCCCGCTGAGGTGATTCGGTGACCAAAAAGGGAACGCGACCGGCGAAAAATTCCGGCGACGGTGGGGGCATCCCCAGCGAGAGTCTCCCGCCCGGACCGCCCGTTCCGGCCGGCCCGACTGTACCAGACGGTCACCGCTCGGGCTTCGTGGCCATCGTCGGCCGCCCGAACACCGGAAAGTCAACCCTCCTGAACCGGATACTCGACCAGAAACTCTCCATCATCACCCACAAACCGGGGACCACGCGCCGCCGCCTTCTGGGCGTATACAATCGGCCGGATGCACAGATGGTTTTTGTCGATACGCCGGGGATCGAGCGGCCCTCCTCGAAGCTGGGCCATTTTCTCCTCGAGGAGGCGAAGGCCGCCGTCTCCGGGGTGGACGTTATCCTTTTCATGACGGACGGGCGCGACGAAGGGGCCGATCTTCAGGCCTTGGAACTGCTCGATAACGCGGAGACGCCACTAATATTCGTCCTCAACAAGGTGGATCTCATCAAGGACAAGAAAACGCTGCTCCCGCTGTTCGAGAGCTATTCACGGGCGGGCCGGTTCAAGGATTATTTTCCGATCTCGGCCCTGAAGGGAGAGAACGTGGACCGGATGCTCTCGGCTCTCCTGAAGCTTGTCCCCGAGGGACCACGCTATTTTACGCCGGGTACGGTCACGGACACCCCGGAGCGGATACTGGCCGGAGAATTCGTCCGCGAGCAGGTCTACCGGCAGCTTCACCGCGAGGTTCCCTACGCCGTGGCGGTGCAGGTGACGGAGATGGAGCGCGATCCGAAATCGGATCTTCTTCGCATCGAAGCCGTAATTTACGTCGAGCGGAAGAGCCAACGGGGAATCGTGATCGGAAAGGGGGGCAGTCGCCTCAAGCAGATAGGGCAGGGCGCCCGGCTGGATATTGAAAAAAGGTTGGGCGAGCAGGTGTTCCTGGGACTCGTCGTCCGGGTCAAGCCGAATTGGCGCCAGAGGGACGCGGCGCTACGCGATCTCGAATTCGATAACTGAGAGGGAGGGAAGAAAATCCGTTGATGGCGCGGGAGGGTGCCGCTTAACGGCGCTGGGCTCTGATCCTCTTTTTTCGGGCGGCCAGCACTTTCCGTTTGCGTTTGACGCTGGGTTTTTCGTAGTACTCTCTTTTTTTGATTTCGGTGAGAATCCCCGACTTCTCGCACTGTTTCTTGAACTGCTTTAGCGCCTTGTCGATGGAATCTCCCTCGTGTACCTTCACTCCTGGCATATGTGGCAATTACCTCCTTCGCCTGCAGTTAGTGAAAAAGACTCTCAACGCGTGGAATCCTATCCCACATCTGATTTGTTCCGTCAAGAGGCGCAATTCCGCGAAAAGGCTGAATTTAGCCCGTCGCGCCGCATTTCGGGTGGCGCCCCGCTATTCCAATCCCGGCGGGAGGGTATTTGATGAGTATTCATGCGGATGAGGCAATCGTTCTGAGCGCCACCCCGTATTCAAATACGAGCCTCATCGCCACCTTTTTCGCCAGAAGAGAAGGGAAGATCAGGGTCGTTGCCCGCGGCGCCCGCTCCCCGAAGAGTAAAATCGGCGTCGGGCTGGAGCCGGCGACGCGGGTCCAGTCGGAATGGTCGATGCCCACCGGCAAGGACTTGGGAACGCTTCGCTACTGCGAGACGATCTCGGTTTTTCACAATCTCTGGTCAGACATGGAGGCGATGCGCCTGACGGGCCAGATACTGAAAACCATGGATCGCGTTTTCGGCGCTCATGAAGGCCAGGAGGAGCATTACGAGTGGTTGGCCGTGGCTCTTGAGGCGCTCGACTCGGGCGCCGAGGCGGGAAGCATCGGGGCGCTCTTCATGGCCGGCCTGCTCAAAAGGCTGGGCATCGCGCCGGTGCTGTCCTATTGCGGCTCGTGCACGAAAAAACCCGGAGAGGAAAGAGCGGCGTTCGATGTCGAGTCGGGCGAGTTGCGGTGCAGCCGCTGCGAGCTCCCCACCGGGCAGGCGGTTCGGCTCCGGGCCGGGTCCGTTATGGCCTTGGGCGAGGCGATCGGGATCGCCCCCGAAAAAATCCGCTCGCTCCGGTTTCACGCCTCGATTCAGGGCGAAATTATTCAACTGGTTCGCGCTCTGATATCTTTTCATCTGGGGGTTTCTCTTCCCGTTCAGGGGCCGCGGACCAACTAGGAGCCCCAAAGGCCGCGGGCCGAATAGGAGTTAAGACAAGTGATCAAGGAACTACTTGAATCGATGATCCGGGAGGCCTTCGAGGCCGCCCGCGAGGACGGCGCGCTCTCGACCGAGGAAATTCCTCCCATAGAAGTGGAGATTCCGGCGAAGGAGGAGTTCGGGGATTATTCGACGAATCTGGGGATGCTGCTGGCCAAATCGGAGCGCAAGGCGCCTCTGGTCATCGCCGAGAGTTTGATGAAATTTTTACCGGACAGCGGCGGTGCACTTGAGAAAGTTCGGGTCGAGAAACCCGGTTTTTTGAATTTCTACCTTAAGACGGAGTTTCTGGTTGCGCGCCTCGGGTCGGTGCTGAGGGAGCCGGACGCCTACGGCAAAAGCGACCTCGGAAAAGGAGCCAAGGTTCTTCTCGAATTCGTCAGCGCCAACCCCACCGGTCCCCTTCATATCGGCCACGGCAGGGGAGCCGCCGTCGGCGATGCGCTCGGCCGGGTCCTTCGCGCCACCGGGCATGAAGTCCACCGGGAGTATTACGTCAACGACGCCGGCAACCAGATGGAGATGCTCGGAAAATCCACCTATCTTCGCTATTTCCAGGAAAAAGGGGAAAAAATCGAGTTTCCCGAAAACCTTTACTCGGGCGATTACATCCGAGAGATTGCGGTAAGCGAAGCCTACCGGCGGGCGGTCGCCGGCGAAGCGGATGAGGAATCCGCCCTGAAGGCGTCAACAGTGTTTACCGCCGATTTGATTTTGGGCCAGATCAAATCGGACCTTGATGCCTTCCGGGTGGGGTTCGATGAATGGTTCAGTGAAAAGTCCCTTTTCGGGGCGGGCGTCCCGACCGAGGTTGCCGGCAAGGTGGGCGAGGCGGTCCGGGCGCTTGAGGAATCGAATCATATTTATGAGGAAAGCGGCGCTAAATGGTTGAAATCAATGGACTATGGGGACGAAAAGAACCGCGTCGTCGTCAGGGAGGACGGCAGACCCACCTACCTCGCCTCAGATATCGCCTACCACCGGCTCAAGTTCGAACGGGGGTTCGACCGGTGCATCAATATCTGGGGAGCGGACCATCATGGCTATCTGCCCCGCGTGAGAGCCTCGCTTGAGATGCTTGGAACCGACCCCGAGAGGCTGGAAATCTTGTTCGTCCAGTTTGTCAGCCTCAGGCGCGGGGGCGAGCCGGTGCAAATGAGTACGCGGGCGGGCCAGTTCGAGGAACTATCGAAGGTGGTTGACGAGGTGGGGGTGGACGCCGCCCGGTTCTTTTTCCTGATGAGGAACCCCGACAGCGCGCTGGAATTCGACTTGGACCTCGCCAAGGAGCAGTCGAGCGAGAACCCCGTTTATTATGTTCAGTATGCGCACGCCAGAACTTGCAGCCTCTTTCGGCAGGCCGGGGAGAGCGGGATCGAGGTTTCCGGCTCCCCCGAAATTCCGGCCGGCGGGCTGAGCCTTCCCGAGGAGCACGCCCTGGCGAGGGTGGTGCTCGAGTGGCCCGAGACGGTCCGCCTGGCGGCCGAGCGGCTGGAGCCCCACCGCGTCGCGTTTTATCTGGTATCGCTGGCAAAGCAATTCCACGCCTACTACAACCGGCACCGGGTTCTGAACCAGGAGCCGAAAACCACCGAGGCGCGCCTTCAGTTGACCAGGTGCCTGCAAATTGTCCTGAAAAACGGACTCGAGCTATTGGGGGTCTCCGCCCCCGAGAAAATGTAAAAGCGTGAAATTCATCTCCAAATGATGTAGAATCGCATTGCGGCTTTAATGTAACGGTCAAGTTTTCAGTATATTCGCCGGTTTTCATCCGCCCGATGGACCGATGGATCGATGGCGATTTTCCCCTCACGCAAGCCCCCGCCCGGCGAACAACCTCCGGTGCAGTTCTCCTTCACCAAGCAACAGATAGGTCTTTTGACGGGAGGCGCTCTTGTCCTGCTGACGATTTCATTCAGCCTGGGGTTTGTCGTCGCGGACCGGCGGGCAGGCGAAAAAGAAGGCGGCGGCGGAGTTGAATCCGGGGTGGCGAACGCTGAGAGTACCTACCGGGGCGAGCGGGAAGCGACCGTCAGAATTACACCTTCGGGCGACAAAGGCGGGGCCAGCAATGGCGGGACCACCAGCATCAAGCCCAGTTTTTACAGAAGACTCTTGTCGAAGGACAATCCCGCGGCGGAAAAGCTGGACCCGTTGAAACTGTCGGGGACGAACTCTTCCAGTATCTCCGGAAGGAGGGCAAATAACTCCGGAGGAGGAACGAATGGCTCCGGGGCGGATGGCTCCGAGAGGAAGGTCTCGACGGATAAAGCGAAAGAAAATCCCCCCCCAAAACAGTTTCCCGCGATAAAACCACGCTTATCCGCGAAGGCGGTCCCGCCCGTCTCAAAGCCCGGTCTCTCCGGTGGACCCCGATCCCGCTTCACCATCCAGGTGCTCTCCGTCCGGGAGCCGGCTCGGGCCATCTCGGTGATGCGCGGGCTTCGGGACAAGGGTTTTTACGCGTTTATCCAGCGCGTCGATCTCAAGGAAAAGGGTGTCTGGCTCCGGATCCGGGTGGGCCGCTTTCCCGACCGCGGCTCCGCCGCCAGGACGCTTCAGGCCCTCCGGGCGAAGACTACGGTCCAGGGAGGGCACGTGATTCCCCTCTGATTTCCCTATGCGGTACCGCACTGATTCAGTGAAATTCTCGCTCCTTGACACTCCCGAAAGGCATTCCTAATATGCCCCCGCTCGTTTTCCGGTAGCTGAGGATTTTCAATGGTTTCCCGAAAATTTCCGCCGTGGCTGCTCAAGCGCCTTCCGGTCCCGGGTAAGGCCCGTAGCGTAAAGGCGCTCATGCGGAAGAAAAACCTTTTCACGGTCTGCGAGGAGGCCCGCTGCCCCAATCTTTTCGAGTGTTTCGCCCAGGGGACGGCCACCTTCATGATCGGCGGGGACATCTGCACGCGCACCTGCGGGTACTGTGCGGTCGAGAAGGGAGCGCCCGCCCCCCTCGACCTCGATGAACCGAGACATGTCGGCGAGGCGGCGGCCCGGCTCGGGCTCCACCATGTGGTCGTCACGATGGTGAACCGCGATGACCTGCCCGACGGAGCCGCCGGCCATGTCGTCGAGACGATAGAGGCGATCCGCGAGCGTCTTCCGCGAGCGACGGTCGAAGTCCTCGTCTCGGATTTCATGGGAGACTTCAGAGCTGTGGAAACCGTGGTGCGGGCAAAGCCCGACGTTTTCAACCACAATGTCGAAACGGTCCGACGCCTGTTCAGGAAAACCCGCCCCAAGGGAGACTACGAACGCTCCCTCCGGGTCATCGGGATGGCGCGGGAAATCGACCCCGGGATGACGACGAAGAGCGGCGTCATGGTGGGCCTGGGGGAGGGGGAGGACGATGTGCTCTCGCTCATGGACGATCTCAGGCGCCCCGATGTGGATTGCCGGATCATGACTATCGGCCAGTACCTTCAGCCGCGCAAGAAGGGAATCTCCGTATCCGAGTACATTCATCCCGACACTTTTGCGCGCTACCGATCGGCGGGAGAGGATAAAGGTTTCGCCCATGTGTTCGCGGGCCCGTTCGTCCGGAGCTCTTATAACGCGCGCGAGGCCATGCTCGCGGCCAAGGGCGATGTGGACGGCGATGCGGGGGGGGATCCCGAGGGCCGATCGTTCATGACCGGGGACATGTCGGGCCAAAACATCGCTGTCGGCGGCGCCGGGCTGCCGATGTACACTTAAAGGCGGGAGGGGAGCCATGCATGAATTTCAGCGAATCACCCGCCTGCCGCCCTATGTGTTCGCGGCCGTGGACGAACTCAAGCTCGCCGCCCGCCAACGGGGGGAGGACGTCATCGACTTCGGGATGGGCAACCCCGATCTCGCCACCCCTCCCCATATCGTTGAGAAACTCGTCGAGGCGGCCTCGAACCCCCGGAACCACCGCTACAGCGCTTCCCGGGGAATCACGAAGCTGAGAAAAGCGATCTCGGACTGGTACGGGCGGCGATTCGACGTGGTTATCGATCCGGACCGGGAGGCCATCGTCACCATCGGGGCGAAGGAGGGGATCTCCCACCTCTGCCTGGCCATCACGAACCCTGGCGACCTGGTCATGGTGCCGAGCCCGACCTATCCCATTCACACCTATGCGGGCGTCCTTGCGAACGGAAACGTGCTCCATGTCCCGCTCGCCCAGGGCGACGACTTTTTAGACAACTTGATGAATGTGATTCGGCCCATTTGGCCCCGGCCGAAAATATTACTCCTCAGTTTTCCGCATAACCCGACGACGGTTTGCGTCGAACTGCCGTTCTTCGAAAAACTCGTGGCGTTCGCCAAGGAAAATGATCTGATCCTGGTCCACGACTTCGCCTATGCCGATCTGTGTTTCGACGGCTACCAGCCTCCGAGCATGCTCGAGGTCCCCGGGGCGAAGGATGTGGGCGTTGAGCTGTTTTCCCTCTCGAAAAGTTATTCGATGCCCGGGTGGCGCATCGGCTTCGTGGTGGGAAATCCCCAAATCGTCGAGGCGCTGAGGCGGATAAAAAGTTATCTTGACTACGGCGCCTTTCAGCCCATTCAAATTGCATCGATCATCGCCCTGAACGGGCCGCAGGATTGCGTCGATTCCATCCGGCAGACCTATCAAAACCGCAGGGACACTCTCTGCGAGGGTCTCGGCCGGATCGGCTGGCCCGTCCAGAAGCCCCGGGGAACGATGTTCGTATGGGCTGAGATCCCCGACGCTTTCAAGGAAATGGGATCGCTCAAATTCGCGACCTACCTGCTGAAGGAAACCAACGTCGCCGTTGCCCCGGGAATCGGTTTCGGGGATCTGGGCGACGGCTACGTACGCTTCGCTCTTGTCGAGAACGAGCACCGCATCCGTCAGGCCATTCGAAACCTGCGCCCGGTTATCGGAGGCGGGGTCGCGAATCGCGCAGCGGGTTAAACAGTTCCCCTAAATTTCGGTCTGGTACTCATGAAAAAAGTTCGAATTGGCATATTAGGCCTGGGCACGGTGGGCTCAGGGGTGGTTTGTCTCCTGAACGAGCAGCGCGAGCTGATTCAGCGCCGCCTCGGCGTGGAGGTGGTGATCGGCCGAATCGCCGACAGGAGCGCGCACGGCAAAAGCGCGGAGGGTGTTTCGGAAGATAATCTGAACACCGATTTCGACGGACTGCTCGACGACCCGGACATCGATATTGTCGCCGAGTTGATCGGCGGAACCGAGGACGCCCGCCGCCATATATTAAGGGCCCTTAAAAACGGCAAGCCCGTCGTGACCGCCAACAAGGCGGTGCTTGCCATCCACGGCGAGGAAATATTCGCCTCCGCCGAGGAGGCGGGCTGTCCGCTGGGATTCGAGGCCTCCGTCGCCGGGGGAATCCCCATCGTCCGGAACCTGCGCGAGGCGTTCGCGGCCGACCGGATAGAGAGTGTCGCCGGTATCCTCAACGGGACCTGCAATTACATTTTGACCGATATGACCGAAAAAGGCGCGGAGTTCGCCGCGACCTTGAAAATCGCGCAGGAACTGGGCTACGCCGAAGCCGACCCGGCCTTCGACATCGACGGCGTGGACGCGAGCCATAAAATCGCCATCCTCGCCAATCTCGCCTACGGCACTCCGGTTGAACTCGAGGCCATCCCGACCGAGGGGATTCGCGGAATCGACGCCATCGATATTTCCTTCGCGCGCGATCTGGGGTTCCGCGTGAAGCTCATCGCCATCGCCCGCGAGACGGGGGGGCAACTCGACATCCGGGTGCATCCGGCCATGCTGCCCGAGCATCACCCCTTGTCTCAGGTCGGCGGGGTTTTTAACTCCGTTGCCGTGGTAGGAGCCAACGCCGGTCCCCAGGCTTTCATCGGACAAGGCGCCGGTTCGGCCGCAACCGCCAGCGCCGTTGTGGGGGATGTCGTCGAGATCGTCCGGTGGCTTCGCGACAACGGCGGCCAGTCGCGCCTTCCGGCGGCGGCGTTTCTCCCGGACTCCCGGAGGCGCCTGAAAATCTTGTCGCCCAAAGAGGTGAGGACTCCCTACTATATCCGCTTCTCCGCCCTGGACCGGCCCGGTGTCCTGAGCCGTATTTCGGGGGTATTCGGAACCTTCGACATCGGCCTCGAGACGATCATTCAAAAGGGAAGGGCCGGCCGCGACGATCACGTGCCTTTGGTGATCATGACCTACGAGGCCTCGGAGGAAAGCATGCAAAACGCCCTCCGGGAGATTTTGTCCCTCGATGTGGTGTCTCCGGAATACGCCCTTTTGCGCGTGGAATCCGACGGCACCCGGTTCGCCTGAAGACCTTTTTCCGGATCGTCAAAGACCGGATCGCCAAAGGAATTGCCGTGAAGGTCCTCGTTCTCCTGGGCAGTGGAATGGCCGGTGAATCCTTTCCCGGGTTGGATGGGCGGACTTTTCTCGAGGCCGCCGATACACCGGCGATGGACCGCCTCGCCGCCGTGGGTGTGTCGGGTGGGTGGCATTCCGCCCCCGCCTCCGCGCAGTCCTCGCCCGGAGCCGACACCACCCTTTACGAGTTGTGCGGATGCTCTAAAAGGACACCCCGGGGTCCGCTCGAGGCCCTGGGTTCCGGCATCGGCCTTCGGGAGGGCGAGGTCGCCTTTCGGGCGAATTTCGTTTGCCTGAGGCCCGGGGCGACGAGCGTGATCATGTTCGACTCCGCCGGGGGCGGGATATCGGACGAGGAAGGCGAAGCCCTGTCCGCCCATCTCAGGGAGAATTTTCTCCCGGACCCAGGCGAGGAGATTGGATTTCACTCCCTCGGCGGATACCGGGCCCTCCTGACCTACCGGAAACAAGGCGATGAGGTCTCCCCAGCGGCCCTGTGCGGCTTTATGCCCCCGCACGATATCGAGGGCCAGCCCATCGGCGACTATCTCCCGCCGTCCGGGGAGGCGCGGCGGTTTGTCCACATCGTGAACGACTCGCAAATGATCATGGCCGGTTATCAAGGGACAAAGCAAGGCACGGAATCCGCCATGTTCCCGGCCAACAGCATTTGGCTCTGGGGCGGCGGGGCCGTTTCGGACCACCCTCCGATTTCACAAGCTCTAGGCGGACGCCGGGCGGCCTTTGTGTCGAATTGCCCGGCTGTGATCGGCGTTGGTCGCCTGGGCGGGGCCGAGGTCTTCTCCACTGGCGGCGCCATGTCGGCAGCCGACTGCAGGCCGGAAATGGTGGCGGCGGCGAGGCGGGCCGCACGCTCGAGCGATTTTGTCGTGGTCTGCGACGAGGGACCCGCCGAGGCCGTCAACCGGGGAAAAAATTCGGGCGAAATAGTAGGCGCCATCGAGGCGTTCGACCGCGAGGTGGCGGGACCCCTTATCGAGGAGATGGGGGAGGGAGACTGGCGGATTCTCCTGCTCGCCGACTGCATCGCCTCGAACCGGCCCGCCCCTTGGGCCATGGCCGATTGGAATTCCGGAGAGCTTCGCCCGCCGCTGTTTAAAGAAGGCTTTGGGTTCGCCGCCCTCTTGCGCAGGCTTCGTGGTGAAAGCGGAGCCTCAGCCGGAGTCGAAACCTCTCCCGGAGGCGGTGCCTCTCCCGAGGCGGGGGCCTTCGTGGAGAGTTTGTGCGAGAATCGGGCTCCGCTGACCGGGCGTGCTCTCTTAAAGCGGCTCTTGGCAGCCTGAGGCGGCTCCTGGCGGCGTAGAGTGGGCCCCCCGGGTGGGGCCTCTAACTCCCCACGGAGAAAGAGCAATGGGTCTTGTGGTCCAAAAATTCGGCGGCACCTCGGTGGCCGATATCGAGTGCATCCGCAGCGTCGCCGGACGGGTGGCCTCCGCGCGCGGGAAGGGGGACCAGGTCATCGCCGTCGTCAGCGCGATGGCCGGCGAGACAGACAAACTCATCAAAATGGCGGACGAGCTCTCCCCGGAGCCGTCGGGCCGCGAGGTGGACCTCCTGCTCACATCGGGCGAGCGGATCACCGCCGCCCTCCTGGCGATCACCCTCGAGGGCCTCGGCGTCCCCGCCATCTCGCTCACCGGCAGCCAGGCGGGTATCCAGACCGAGGGGGCCCATACCCGCGCGCGGGTGCGCACGATCCAGCCCCGGCGGATCCGCCTCGAACTCGAGGCGGGCCGGGTCGTCATCGCCGCCGGCTTTCAGGGGGTAGACCACCTGAACGAGGAGCAGACCCTCGGCCGGGGCGGCTCCGATCTGACGGCGGTCGCCCTAGCGGCTGCGCTCGAGGCCGGGCTGTGCGAGATTTACACCGATGTCGAGGGCGTCTTCACGGCCGATCCGCGGATCGAGCCTCGCGCCCGCCTGCTCGAGAAGATATCGTACGATGAGATGATGGAAATGGCCTCGCTGGGCTCCAAGGTGCTTCAGTCGCGCTCGGTCGACCTGGCGGCCAAATATAAGCTACAACTCGTCGTCCGATCCGCGTTCGGCGAAGGAGAGGGAACCTTGATCACACCCGAAGAGCCCGGAATCGAAGCCCCCGCCGTCAACAACGTGAGTTGCGACAAGAAACAATCGAAGCTCACCGCCCAAGGCGTCGCCGACCGGCCCGGCATCGCCGCCTCCCTGTTCGGCAACCTGGCCGAGAAGTCCATCGCCGTCGATATGATCGTCCAGAACGTCAGCGAGGAGGGGCTCACCGATATCTCGATTACCGTGAACAGCGACGCCGCTGCCGAGGCCGAGCGCATCATGATAGAGACGCACGCCTCCTTCGGCGCGCGCCGGATCATGCGCGACGACAACGTGGCCAAGGTATCCGTCGTCGGGATCGGGATGAAAAGCCAGGCCGGCGTCGCCGCGCGGGCCTTCGCCGCCCTCGCCCGGGATCGCATCAACATCCAGATGATCTCCACGTCCGAGATTTCGATCTCTGTGATCGTCGTGGAAGGCCAGGCCGGCGAGGCCATCCGCTCCCTTCACCGGGAGTTCATCGCGTGAGCGCCGCCGAGACCTCTCATGTCGCCGAGACCTTTCAGGACGTGATCCTCCGCCTCCAGGAGTTCTGGGCGGCTAAGGGGTGCGTCATCCAGCAGCCCTACGACATCGAGGTGGGCGCCGGGACGATGAACCCCGCGACCTTTCTCCGCGCTCTCGGGCCCGAGCCTTGGCGGGTGGCCTACGTCGAGCCGAGCCGCCGGCCGACCGACGGGCGCTACGGCGAAAACCCCAACCGCCTTCAGCACTACTACCAGTTTCAGGTGATCCTCAAACCCTCGCCCGATGACGTGCAGGATCAATATCTCGAAAGCCTCAAGGACCTTGGCATCGAGCCGCTTGACCATGATATCCGCTTCGTCGAGGACGACTGGGAGTCGCCCAACCTCGGCGCGTGGGGCCTCGGCTGGGAGGTCTGGCTCGACGGGATGGAAATCACGCAGTTCACTTATTTCCAGCAGGCGGGCGGCCTCGACCTCGAGCTCGTTTCGGCCGAACTGACCTACGGCGTCGAGCGCATCGCCATGTACCTTCAGAAAAAAGAATCCGTCTACGATCTCGTCTGGTCGCGCGACCCCGCCAGTGGCGAGGAGATCACTTACGGCGACATCCACCACCAGACCGAGGTCGAGTTCAGCCACTTCAATTTCGAGGAGGCCGACACGGAGACCAACTTCAAGGCCTTCGACATGTATGAGGCCGAGGGTTTCAGTCTGATCGAAAAGGCCCTCACGTTCCCGGCCTACGATCAGGCGCTCAAGTGTTCTCACGCTTTCAACCTCCTCGACGCGCGCGGCGCGATCGGGGTGAGCGAGCGGGCCCGCTACATCGGGCGCATCCGGAAACTCGCCCGCGCCTGCGCCGAGGCCTATATCGCCTCGCGCCACAAGGCGGGTTTTACGCTCATCAAGGATGAGGCGGAGCGTGAGCGCCGGGTGGCCGAGTACACGGCCAGGTTCACTCCCGCCGATGATTCCGGAAACGGAAAAAAGAAAAAGAAGAAGAAAAAAAGCGGAGCGGCCAGCGCCTCCTGATTCAGTGTTGATGCTGTCGTTGACACTATCGTTGACATGATTCCTGACTCCCTTTGAGGCTCCAGTGGGCAAGGAACTTTTGTTTGAAATCGGGTGCGAGGAGATCCCCTCCATCTACATGCCGGGCATGCTCGCAGCGCTCCGGGAGCGCGCCGGGGCGGCTCTCGAGGAAGCGCGCCTGGAATTTAGCGGCCTTTCCGTCTGCGGAACCCCGAGGCGGCTGGTGCTGCACGTCGCCGATCTCGCCGAGCAACAGGCCCCCTTGAGTGAGGAGCTTCTCGGACCGCCGGTCTCGGCGGCCTTCGATAAGGACGGCAACCCCACCAGGGCGGCGCTGGGCTTCGCCAAAACGAACGGCGTCGATGTCTCCACTCTTGGACGAAAAGACACCCCCAAGGGCGAGCGGCTGATGTTTATGCGGGAGGATGAGGGACTACCGGTTACTGATGTTCTTGGATTTGCAATTCTTGGCGTTCTTATTATTCACCTCCCATCTCCAAAATCGATGAGATGGGGCAGCAGTACAAACACTTTTGTAAGGCCGATACATTGGTTACTTGCTTTATACGGCGGAAAGACTATTCAAAGATTAGGGGAGGGAATATTTGAAATGCTCAATTTCCCTCCTTTCGGCAACACTACCCGTGGCCACCGCTTCATGGCCCCCGAGCAATTTGAAGTCAAAGACTTCGCCGACTACCTCACTAAACTCCGGGCGCACAAGGTCGAGCCCATCGTGGACGACGGCGCGGGCGGGGGGCGGATTCCGCTCGTGCGCCGGGGGGTGGAGGAGGCTGCCGAGGCCGCGGGAGCCGCACTCGCGGCGAACGTCGAGGGGGTGGAGCGGCTCGTCGAGAAGGTAGCGCACCTCGTCGAGTGGCCGGTCCCGGTGACCTGCCGCTTCGAGGAGCGTTTTCTCGATCTTCCCGAGGAGGTGATCATCACGACGCTTGAAGCGCATCAGCGCTGCTTCGCGCTCCGGAAAAAAGGGGGCGGCCCCCTCGCGGCGGAGTTCATCGGGGTGAGCAACACCGAGGCGAAGGACATGGCCGTCGTCGGAGAAGGTTATGCGCGCGTCGTCCGCGCGCGGCTCGAGGACGCGGAATTTTACTGGCGCCAGGACCTCGAAACTCCGCTTGACGATATGGCCGAAAAACTCAAGGGCGTAGTCTATCACCCGCGCCTCGGGACGAGTTGGGAGAAGGTCGAGCGCTTCCGTGAGCTTGCCGCCTGGATCGCTGGGGAAATTTTTCCGGGGGACGAGTCGCTTCTCTCCCGCGTGGACGAGGCGGCCCGGCTCTCGAAGGCCGACCTCACGAGCGGGATGGTCTACGAGTTCCCCGAGCTACAGGGGCGAATGGGCAGCCGCTACGCCGAACGGGCCGGAATCGACCCTGAGGTGGCGCGGGCCGTCTTTGAGCACTATCTTCCCAGGGGGGAGGGCGACGATCTTCCCTTGGGCGATGTGGGCGCGATCGTCGGCCTCGCCGACCGCATGGACACTCTGGCGGGAATGATAGGACTGGGATATGTTCCCAGTGGATCGGAGGACCCGTATGCGCTGCGCAGGGCGGCGAATGCGGTGATTCGGGTCCTCCAGCGGGGCGGCTACAGACTCTCCCTCGCCGGTTGCGCGGAGCGGGCGATGGAACCGCTCCTCGAAAAATTCAAGGACGACAAGGAAATCGTCTTCGGGCGGCTGGCCGGGTTTTTGAGGAACCGCGTCGCGGCGGGTCTTTTGCGCGGCGGCGCGCGTGCCGACCTCGTCGAGGCGGTCCTCTCGTCGGGAGGGGGCGCGGGCTGGCACGATCCGGTGGACGCCGCCGCCCGCCTCGGAGCCATCGAGACGATGGCGGCGAGCGCGGAAACCTTCGAGCCCCTGGCGACGACCTTCAAGCGGGTGAGCAACATCATCCGCCAGGCAGGGGAGGAGGCGCCGCCGGGCGACGGGGCTCCGGAATTTTCCGGGGGCCTGCTCGCGGACGAGGGCGAGCGCGCGCTGGCCGAGGCGATTGAGGGCTGCGCGGGCGAGATTGGAAAGCTCATGTTTCCCCTCCGGGAACTCCGGCGGGACGGGGAGGGGAGCCTTGGCCGCGCCTACGCGGGGGTGATGGAAAAAGTGACCGCCCTCCGGCCCGCCGTGGACCGCTTTTTCGACGAGGTGCTGGTAATGGCCGAGGACGAAAAGCTGCGGCGAAACCGCCTGGCCCTCCTCGGCCGGGTCGGCGCCCTTTTCACGCCGGTGGCCGATTTCTCGAAAATTCAGGGGCGCCCGAAAGACTCGTCTTAAGGTCTCATCTTGATTCACCCGCCCCGCCCGCCCAGGCGGAGGCGCAATTTAAATATGCTCTATCGTTGAGCAGGAGGGTTGTTTGAAATGGCGGATAAGTGGATCTACGCATTCGGGGCGGGAAAAACCGAGGGGAACGCTTCGATGCGCGAACAACTCGGCGGCAAGGGAGCGAACCTCGCCGAGATGGTGAGCCTTGAAATTCCGGTTCCCCCCGGATTCACGCTGACGACCGGATGTTGTGTGGATTATCTCGGGTCGAATGAATTTCCCGCCGGGGTGTGGGAGGGCGTATTGGGGCAGATGGAGCGCCTCGAGAAAGCGATGGGAGCGAAGTTCGGCGGGGACGAGAATCCGCTTCTCGTCAGCGTCCGCTCGGGCGCGCGGGATTCGATGCCCGGGATGATGGATACGGTTCTCAACCTGGGGCTGAACGACGTCACCGTGGCCGCGCTCGAGCGAAAAAGCGGGAACCGCCGGTTCGCCTTCGACAGCTACCGCCGTTTCATCAACATGTTCGGGAACGTCGTCCTCGAAATGGAACATTCCGATTTCGAGCCGCTGATCGAAGCGATGAAAAACAACCGCGGAGTATCGAGCGACGTCGAGCTCTCGGCCGACGATTTGGCCGAGCTGACGAAACAATACGACGCCCTCGTCAAGGAAAAGACAGGCTCCGCCTTTCCCCAGGACCCCGTCGAGCAGCTTCGCCTCGCCATCGAGGCGGTGTTCAAGTCCTGGAACAACGAGCGGGCGGTCGCCTACCGGCGCCTCTACTCGATTCCCCGCACGTGGGGAACAGCGGTGAACGTGCAGTGCATGGTTTATGGAAACATGGGCGAGGACTGCGTGACGGGGGTGGCTTTCTCCCGGGATCCCTCTACGGGCGAGAAGGCGCTCTACGGAGAGATACTGTTCAACGCCCAGGGCGAGGATGTCGTAGCAGGAATCCGCACCCCCGAGCCCATTTCGGTGCTCAAGGAGCGCATGCCCGAGTGTTTCGCCCGGTTCGAGGAGATTTCCGCCCGCCTCGATGTCCACTACAATGACATGCAGGACATGGAGTTCACCATCCAGAACGGCCGTCTCTTCATGCTCCAGACCCGGAACGGCAAGCGAACCGCCCGGGCCGCCGTACGGATCGCGGTCGAGTTGGTCGCCGAGGGGCGCATCGACAGGGAAACGGCGGTTACCCGCGTGGACGCGGACAGCCTCGATCAACTCCTCCACCCGGCGATCGACATGGACGGAGGAGTAGACGTGATCGCGACCGGGCTCGCCGCCTCGCCGGGAGCCGCAGTCGGGAAAGTCGTCTTCACGGCCGCCGAAGCCGTCGCCCAGGTTAAGGCTGCCGAGGCTGCCGCCGAGGCCGCCGCCGAGGCCGAGGACGACGAGGCTGCCGCCGAGGCCAGGGACGACGGGGCCGTTATCCTGGTGCGCCTGGAGACGAGCCCCGAGGACATTATGGGGATGAACGTCGCCCAGGGAATCCTCACCGCGCGAGGCGGGCTCACCTCGCACGCCGCCGTCGTCGCCCGCCAGATGGGCAAGTGCTGCGTCGCCGGATGCAGCGCTCTCAACGTTCAGGCGGGCGAGAAGACCATCGAGACCAACGGCCACCTCATCAAAGAGGGCGACTGGATATCGCTCAACGGCAATTCGGGCGATGTTATCCTCGGTCAGGCCAATCTCAAACAGCCCGAGGTGGCCGGAGATTTTTCGACGCTGATGGAATGGGCCGACGATATCCGCACCCTGGGGGTGCGGGCCAACGCCGATACCGTGGCCGACAGCGAGGCCGCACTCAAATACGGCTGCGAGGGAATCGGCTTGTGCCGCACCGAGCACATGTTCTTCGAGGAGGACCGCATCGGCCACGTCCGGGCGATGATCCTCGCCGAGACCGAGGCGGGCCGGCGCAAGGAGCTCTCCCACCTGCTTCCCTTCCAGCGGGGCGATTTCATCGGCCTCTTCGAGGTAATGGGCGAGCGCCCGGTAACGATACGCCTCCTCGATCCGCCGCTCCACGAGTTCCTGCCCAAGACCCTCCACGATATGGAGCAGGTCGCCTCCCTTCTCGGCATCAGCGTCGAGGGCGTGCGCCATGCCACCGAGATCCACAAGGAGCAAAATCCGATGCTGGGCCACCGTGGCTGCCGCCTCGTGGTCACCTATCCCGAAATTTGCGAGATGCAGGCCCGCGCCATCACCGAGGCGGCCTGCGAGATGAAAAAACGGGGGGTCTCGGCGTTCCCCGAAATCATGGTTCCGCTCACGGCAGGCGAGGCCGAGTGGGAGTTCAACCGCAATCTCGTCGCCGAGACCGCCAAAAAGGTGATGGCCGAGCAGGGCGTCGAGATCCGCTACCTGGTGGGAACCATGATCGAGATTCCCCGGGCCTGTCTCCGCGCCGGGCAGATCGCCGAGACGGCCGAGTTTTTCAGCTTCGGCACGAACGATCTCACCCAGATGACCTACGGACTCAGCCGCGACGACGCCGGGCAGTTTCTCCCCGAGTACCTCGAAAAAAATCTAATTTTACGCGACCCCTTCGTCGCCGTGGACCGCGAGGGCGTGGGCGAGATGGTGGAAATCGGAATCGAGCGCGGAAGGAGCGTTAGGCCCAACATCGAGGTGGGCATCTGCGGAGAGCACGGCGGCGAACCCACCTCGGTGGAGTTTTGCCATCTCGTGAAAATGGATTATGTCTCCTGCGCCCCGCCGCGCGGGCCGGTTGCGCGGCTCGCCGCCGCCCAGGCCACCATCGCTCACGGCGCCTACAAAACGGCCGAGATCCACTGATCCGAGACCCCGCGGGGAAAAACGGTGAACGCTGAATACGAGGAGGCCGGCCGCCACTGGATGGCGGAAGCGATCTCCCTCGCCCGGCGAGGCGCGGGGAGAACCAGCCCCAACCCCCTCGTCGGAGCGGTGGTGGTCGGTCCGGACGGGAAGGCTGCGGGCCGCGGATGGCACGAGCGGGCCGGCTCCTCCCACGCCGAAGTCATCGCCCTCAAGGAGGCCGGCGGCCTCGCCCGGGGCGGCACCCTCTACATCAATCTCGAGCCCTGCGCTCACCGGGGGAAGACCCCTCCCTGCGCCCCCGCCGTTGTGGAAGCGGGGATCGCCCGGGTTGTCGCCGCTCTCGAGGACCCGGACCCGCGTGTCGCCGGCAAGGGATTCCGTATTCTCGAGGAGGGCGGTGTGCCGGTCGAAACGGGCCTTCTCGCCCGCGAGGCGGCCCGGCTGAACGAGGCCTTCATCACCTCGATCGAAGAAGGCCGCCCCTTTGTCACCCTAAAAATGGCGATGAGCTTGGACGGGCGGATCGCCGCCGCCTCGGGCGAGAACCGCTGGATCACCGGAGAGCCCGCCCGCGCGTGGGCCCACAATTTCCGCGACCGGGTGGACGCCATTCTCGTCGGGGTGGAAACCCTGCTCAAGGACGATCCCCTCCTTACAGCGCGCCCTGAAGGAAAGGTGGGCAAACCCTTAATTCGCGTTGTCTTAGATTCTCGTCTCAGGGCGCCGAAAGAGGCGCGCGCGTTGCCTCCGGATCGGGGCGTTGCTACAATCGTCGTCGCTCTCGCGGGTGGTGACTCTTCGCGAGCGGTTGAATTGGAAAAGGCGGGGGCCGAAATTGTTTTTACCGAAGCCGGCCCCGGTGGGCGGGTTGCTTTGGCCCCTTTGCTTGAAACCCTTGGGGACCGGGGCGTTCGTCATCTTCTCGTCGAGGGCGGGGGCCAAGTGCATGGCTCATTCCTGAGACAAGGGCTGGCCGATAGGGTGATGGCTTTTATCGCCCCCATGATCATCGGGGACGATTCGGCCCCCGGGGCGGTGTCCGGGGGGCTCGGCTTATCGCTGGGCGAGGCCCCGAGATTATCTCATCTTGAATATGAGATAATTGGCCAAGACGTATTGATTCAAGGCTACTTAAATGGTCCGGTATGGGCGAAATACCAGGATGTTCCGGAGGAAAGTTCCGATGTTTAGCGGAATCATCGAAACCGTTGGCCGGGTTCGCACCGTTCGCTCCGGCGAGGGGGGCGCCCGAATCGCCATCGAGGCGGGCGGGCTTCTCGACGGGGTGAAACTGGGCGATTCGATCTCGATCAACGGGGCGTGCATGACGGTGGTGGAATTCGCCGGCCCGGTGTTCGAGGCCGACGTCTCGCCCGAAAGCCTCCGGATGACCAATCTCGGCGGCCTGAAGGCGGGAGACGGGGTGAACCTCGAGCGTGCCCTGGCCCTTGGGGACCGCCTGGGCGGCCACATGGTGACGGGCCACATCGACGGCCTGGGCGAGATCAGGAGGCGAATGGCGGATGGCGATTCCATCTGGCTGACAGTCGCGGCGCCGCCCGAGGTGATGCGCTATATCGTGTTCAAGGGCTCGGTCGCAGTGGACGGCATCAGCCTGACGGTGGCGGCCTGCGATGAGGACTCGTTTTCGATTGCGATCATCCCACACACCAGCGAGGCGACGACCCTTACCGAAAAAAAAGACGGGGAGGCGGTGAATCTCGAGGCCGATCTGATCGGAAAATACGTGGAAAAACTCCTCGACCCCCATTCCCGGGCCCGCGCGGCCGGAGGCGGCGGGGTTTCCCTCGATAAGCTGAAAGAGCACGGCTATGCCTGAAACCGCGGCCGGCGGCGAAAAGAAAAGTAACTTCTCCTCCATCAGCGAGGCCATCGGGGACCTCCGCGAGGGCCGGATCGTGATTCTCGTCGATGACGAGGACCGCGAGAACGAGGGCGACCTCATCATCGCCGCCGATGCGATGACGCCCGAGAAGATGGCATTCATGATCCGCCAGACGAGCGGTGTCATCTGTTCCCCGATGTCCGACGAGCGTGCCGACGCCCTCGACCTTCCCCTGATGGTGGTCGACAACACCGAGTCGATGCGCACGGCGTTCACGGTCTCGGTGGACCTGGTGGAGGGGACCACAACGGGCATCTCGGCACATGACCGCTCGCTCACCGTCAACGCTCTCGCCGACCCGGATCGCGTCCGGGGCGAGTTCGCCCGTCCGGGCCACATCTTCCCCCTGCGTGCAAGGTCCGGTGGTGTGTTGAAGCGGGCCGGTCACACAGAGGCCGGCGTCGACCTGTGTGCCCTCGCCGACCGGGAACTGGTGGGCGTGCTCTGCGAGATCGTGAACGACGACGGCACCATGGCGCGCCTGCCCGAGTTGGTCGAATTCGGCGAAGAGCACGGCCTCTGCCTCATTTCGATTGCCGACCTCATCCGCTACCGACGCAGGCACGAGAAGTTGGTCGAGCACTTCGCATCGGCCCGCATCCCCACGAAGTACGGCGACTTCACCGCCCACGCATACCGATCCACGCTCGACGGTGACGAGCACGTCGCATACGTGCTCGGTGACCTCGCCTCCGTCGATGCTCCCCTCGTGAGGGTGCACTCCGAGTGCCTCACAGGTGACCTCCTCGGCTCGATCCGCTGTGACTGCGGGTCACAGCTCGATGCCGCCCTCGAGAAGGTGGGTGGTGAGGGGGTCGGCGTGGTCGTCTACCTCCGGGGCCACGAGGGGCGCGGTATCGGGATCGGCCACAAGCTGCGCGCCTACGAGCTCCAGGACGAGGGCCTCGACACCGTCGACGCCAACCTCAGCCAGGGCCTGCCGGTCGACTCCCGCGAATACGGGGTGGGTGCCCAGATCCTGTCCGACCTCGGGCTCACGCAGATGCGGCTAATGACCAACAATCCGGTCAAGTACGGGGGCCTCGAGGGGTACGGGCTCAAGATCGTCGGCCGGGAGCCGTTGCGGACCACGCCCCATTCCGAGAACCTCCGCTACCTCGAGACCAAGCGCACACGGATGGGCCACCTGCTCGACGACGGCCAGCAGGAGGCAGCCACATGAGGGACCTCTCTGTGGCGCTCGACGGCTCCGGCCTGCGGATCGGCATCGTTGCGGCCCGGTTCAACGACTCGATCGTTGTCCAGATGCTCGACGGCACCCGGACCCGCCTGTTGGCGCTGGGTGTGGCCGACGAGGACATCAGCCTGGCCTGGGTTGCCGGTGCCTTCGAGATTCCGTTGGCCGCCCGGGCGATGGCGACGTCCGGCGACGTCGATGCGGTCGTGTGCCTGGGGTGCGTGATCCGGGGCGAGACCCCGCACTTCGACTACGTGGCCGGCGAGGCGGCAGCGGGCATCCAGCGCGTCGGACTCGACACCGGCGTGCCAACGGTCTTCGGGGTGCTCACCACCGACGACCTGGCACAGGCGGTGGAACGGGCAGCGGTCGACCGGGGTGACAAGGGCGCCGACTGTGCAGACGCAGCCGTCGAGTTGGTGCAGTTGCTTCGACGGTTGGGTTGATCGGGCCGGGTCACTCTGGAGGGTTCTCGACAACGGCAGCCACGTCCTGGCCGAACGAGAACTCCACGAGGTTGCCGTCGGGGTCGGCGAGGGCACAAATGTAGCCGACGGGCGGGGGCAGCTCAGCGGGTTCCCAGGCGAGGCATCCGGCGGTTCGGCCCCGTTGCGCCGCCTCGTCCACGGCCTCCCTGCTGTCGAGGTTCCGACAGGGAAGGGCCAGGTGCGTCAGGCTGCCGGCGTGTGGGGCCATGGCCCGAGCGTAGGCGTCGGGCGATGGCCGGCACCCCCGGGTGGTCGTTTGCCGAAGTACCGCTAGCCTTGCACCCTGAGGACGACCCGACCGGGTCGTTCGGGTCGGATCAGGAACCCTCCGGCCCGCCGAATGGCTTCCGGCAACGCATTGCGTGCCAGGAGGCCGGGTCCGACACCCGAGGAATCCATGCCGACCAACCTGCCGCCCAAGGGCGACACGATCACCGAGCACAAGTTGCACGAGACCGATACCGGTTCTCCCGAAGTGCAGATTGCACTGCTCAGCGATCGAATCACCCACCTCACCGAGCACCTGAAGGTCCACAAGAAGGACCATCACAGCCGGCGGGGCCTGTTGCAGATCGTGGGTAGGCGCCGACGGTTGCTCGACTACGTCAGGAACAACGACGTGGAGCGCTATCGGGGGATCATCTCCAAGCTGGGGCTCAGGCGCTAGCGAAGTACCCGCACCGGACGACCCAGGGTCTGTCCGTGATGCGTCGGGAACGTCACCACCCGGTTCAACCGAACCACCGGAATCACGGGACCACCGACAACCTGATCGACGATGCCGGACGACACTTACCGTCCGTCGTCATTGAACCGCCACGGGGGAGTGACCTCCGTGGTTCGAAACAAGACAAGGAAAAACATCCATGAATAACCCCCAGAGTGTCTCGCATACCTTCAGCGGGACCGACAAGACCGTCTCCTTCGAGACCGGTCGCCTCGCCGGTCTGGCCGGCGGTGCCGTGCTTGCACAGCTCGGCGACACCACCGTCCTCGTGACGGCCACCGGCGCCAAGTCGCCACGTCCGGGAGCGGACTTCTTCCCGCTCACGGTCGACATCGAAGAGCGCATGTACGCCGCGGGCAAGATCCCCGGTTCGTTCTTCCGTCGTGAGGGCCGTGCGCCCGAGTCGGCGATCCTCACCTGCCGCCTCATCGACCGCCCGCTGCGGCCGATGTTCCCGGACGGGTACCGCAACGAGGTCCACATCGTCGGCACCATCATGGGCGCCGACATGGAGAACCCCTACGACGTGCTGGCGCTCAACGCCGCCTCGGTCGCACTGAAGCTGTCGGGCATTCCGTTCGACGGTCCGGTCGGCGCAGCGCGGATCGCCTGGTCCGCCGCAGGCGAGTGGATCGCCCACCCGACCTACGAGGAGGGCGCCGACTCGGCGTTCGAGATGGTCGTGGCCGGGCGCATCAACGACGACGGCGACGTCGCCGTGATGATGGTCGAGGCCGGTGGTACCGCCGCCACGTGGGACGTCTACGAGGCCGGAGCACCCAAGGTCGACGAGGCCGTGCTGGCCGACGGCCTCGAGTTCTCCAAGCAGTACATACGCGAGATCATCGAGCTCCAGCACGAGCTGGTGGCCCTGGTCGGCGCACCGGAGCAGATGTCCTACACGGTGACGACCGACTACAGCGACGAGGTCCTCGCCGCTGTCGACGCCGCAGGCCGTGAGCGCATCGCCGAGAGCCAGACCATTGCCGACAAGACCGAGCGTGGCGATGCCGAGGCCGCAGTCAAGGCCGCCCTGATCGAGGAGTTGGCGCCGCAGTTTGCCGACGTCGACGGCGCCGAACAACAGATCAAGGGCGCCATCCGGTCGATCACCAAGGCCGCCGTCCGTGAGCGGATCCTTTCCGACGGCATGCGCATCGACGGTCGTGGGACTGCAGACCTCCGGACCATTTCGTCGGATGTCGGGGTCATCCCGACCGCCCACGGTTCGGGCCTGTTCCAGCGTGGCGAGACCCAGGTACTGAACTTCACCACCCTGGGAACCGGACGCATGGACCAGATGATCGACGGCATCGACCCGATCACCCGCAAGCGCTTCATGCACCACTACAACTTCCCGCCGTTCTCGACGGGCGAGACCGGCTTCATGCGTGGTCCGAAGCGCCGAGAGATCGGCCATGGTGCGCTCGCCGAGCGTGCCCTGTTCCCGGTCGTGCCGAGCTTCGAGGAGTTCCCCTACACGCTGCGCCTCGTCTCCGAGGTGCTGTCGTCGAACGGTTCGACCTCGATGGGTTCGGTCTGCTCGTCGTCGCTGTCGATGATGGACGCCGGTGTGCCGATCAAGGCGCCGGTGGCCGGCATCGCCATGGGCCTCGTGTACCACGAGGGCCAGTACGTGACGCTGACCGACATCCTCGGCGCCGAGGATGCCTTCGGTGACATGGACTTCAAGGTGGCCGGCACGTCCGAGTTCGTGACGGCGCTTCAGCTCGACACCAAGATCGACGGAATCCCCGCCGACGTGTTGGCGGCTGCCCTGAACCAGGCCAAGGAGGCCCGTCTGGCGATCCTCGAGGTCATGGCCGGAGCCATCCCCGAGCCGCGGCCAGAGGTCGGCGAGCACGCCCCCAAGATCAAGAGCTTCGAGATCCCGGTCGAGAAGATCGGCGAGGTCATCGGCCCCAAGGGAAAGATGATCAACACCATTCAGGCCGAGACCGGCGCCGACATCAGCGTCGACGACGACGGGATGGTCGGCATCGTGTCGGTCGCCTCGTCTGACATCGCCCAGGTCGAGGAGGCCACGCGCCAGATCATGCTGATCGTGGATCCGCCCACCGCTGAGGTCGGGGCGGTGTACCAGGGCAAGGTGGTCAACATCACCAAGTTCGGTGCGTTCGTCAACATCCTCCCGGGCCGCGACGGCCTGGTGCACATCTCGAAGCTCGGTGGCGGCAAGCGCATCGACAAGGTCGAGGATGTGCTGGAACTGGGCCAGGAGATCGAGGTGGTGGTCGAGGACGTCGACCCCAACGGCAAGATCTCCCTCAAGCCCGCTGGTGACGCACCCCAGCGCGAGGAGAGGCGCAGCGAGAAGCGCGCCGAGGCCGCACCCGTCGAGGCCGCACCCGCCGAGGCCGCGCCCGCCGAGGCCGCGGACAGCGATGACGAGGCCGAAGAGGCACCCTTCGACGATGCAGGCTCCGATGTGTCGGACGACGCCGACAACGGCGAGGTCGTCGAGGCCAGCTTCGAAGACGCCTTCGCCTCCGAGCTCGAGGCCGTGCACGGCGAGCTGGGCAACCCGGCACCCGCCCATCGCGGCGGCGGTGGTGGCCGTCGCCGGGGACGCTGAGCGTCTTGACCGAGGGGGCCCGCACAGCGGGCCCGATCGTAGGGGCCGTGGAGGCAGGGCAACCCGCTCCCACGGTCCGTACGACGTATCTCGACGACGGTCCGACCGTCGTTTCCGAGTGCTGGGAGGGTGCGCACTCGATCTCGGTCGGTGTCTGGGTCGGCGTCGGGAGCCGCGACGAGCCGGTGGCGGACGCCGGCGCTTCGCACTTCCTCGAACACCTCCTGTTCAAGGGGACCGAGCGACGTTCCGCCCGTTCCATCGCCGAACTGGTCGACGGCACGGGCGGCGAGATGAACGCCGCAACCGGCAAGGAGTCCACGGCGTTCTACACCCGCCTTCCGGCCGATTCCCAGGACATGGCCGTCGACCTGTTGGGCGACGTGCTCTGTGGCCCTGCACTGCGTGCCGCCGATGTCGAGACCGAACGTCGCGTGATCCTCGAGGAACTCCATCTCCAGGAGGACGACCCTGCCGACGTGGTGGCGTCGCTCCTCGACGAGGCACTGTTTCCGGACCATGGACTGGGCCGCGAGGTGCTGGGCACGCGCGAGTCCGTCGAGGCGCTCGAACGGGACGGGATAGCCGCATTCCACGATCGCTGGTACCGGTCGCCGAACCTGGTGCTGGCTGCGGCGGGCGTCGTCGACCACGACCGTCTGGCGGAGCAGGTCGCCGCAGCGTTCGCCGGTCGCGGTGGTGGCGAGGTTCCCGAACGATCTGCACCGGTGGAGTTGCCGTGCAGCAACCGGGGGTTGCAACGTCCCACCGAGTCCGTGCACATTGCCTGGGGCTGGCGGTCGTTCCACCGCCACGATCCACGACGTCGGGCGCTCGGCCTGGGCGTGTACGTCCTGGGCGGTGGTCTGTCGAGTCGGCTGTTCCAGGCCGTCCGGGAGGACCGGGGGCTCGCCTACAACGTGTTCGCCGGAGCACACCTCTACAGCGATGTCGGGGCACTGGGCGTCCATGCGGCGACCGAACCGGGTCGGGCCGACGAACTCCGGCAGGTCGTCGAGGCCGAGGTGGCGGCCGTGGCCGAACACGGCATCACCACCGACGAACTCGAGATAGCACGCCGGGGGTTCGAGGGTGCCCGCCTCATGGGCCTCGAGGATTCCGGCAGCCGCATGATCCGCCTGGGCAACGGCCAGAGCCTCTACGGCCGGGTCGAGTCGCTGGACGAGTTCGTGGCGTCGTTGCGGGCGATCCGACTGGACGAGGTCAACGCAGTGCTGGCCGAGGCGCTGGCGCCGGCGGCCACCGTGGCCGTGGTGGGCCCTGCTGTCTGACGGTCCGTAACCACCCCCGGTCGATCACGCACCGGGCGCTAGCCTCGCCGTCATGAGCAGGTACGGGTCCCGTGGTTCCGGCACCCGGCGCGTAGGCGTCCTAGGGGCGGCCGGGCGTATGGGTCGGACCGTCTGCGAGACGGTTGCCGCTTCTCCCGACCTGGTACTCGCCGCCGTGGCCGATCCGTCGGCGGTGGGCGAGGAGATCGCCGGGTGCGCAGTGCTCGGTGGTGTCGCCGACCTGGTCGAGGTCGGTGTCGACGTGGTCGTCGACTTCACGGTCGCTGACGCCTCCAGGGCAAGCCTTCCGGTGCTGGCGACTGCCGGCGTCCATGCCGTGGTCGGTACCAGCGGCCTCGATGACGACGACCGGGCTTCGCTCGATGCAGCCTTTTCTTCGAGCGCCTGCCTGATCGTTCCCAACTTCGCCATCGGTGCAGTGCTCATGCAGCGCTTCGCCGAACTGGCGGCGCCCTGGTTCGACACCGCCGAGGTCATCGAACTGCACCATGACGGCAAGGTCGATGCTCCGTCCGGTACGGCGCTGGCCACTGCCGACCGGATGGCGTCGGCGTCATCCGACTGGGCAGAAGATCCGACGCAGGACGAGACCGTCGAGGGTGCCAGGGGTGGCGCCGGCCCGGCCGGAATCCGACTCCACGCCGTGCGCATGCGGGGAATGGTCGCCCATCAGGAGGTGCTGCTCGGCACCACCGGCCAGACCCTCACGATCCGCCACGACCTGACCGACCGGGACGGCTTCATGCCCGGCGTCGTGGTGGCGGTACTCGGTGTCGACGGCACGGGGTGCACCGTCGGCCTCGATGCCCTGCTCGGCACCTGAGCCGTCGATGGGCGGGTGGCCGGGGGCCCGGCGACTGCTGCGCCCTGCGTGGTTGTTGTCGCATCTGGCCGTCGGCGCCCTGTTGGTGGCCACCATCAATCTGGGCTTCTGGCAACTTCGTCGCCTCGATGAGCGTCGGGCCTACAACGCCTTCGTGGAGGAGCGTGCCGGGGCACAACCGGCTTCCCTCGGGGATCTGCTGGTGGGGGCCGACCCAGGCGAGCTCGCCTACCGGGCCGTCGAGGTTTCGGGGGTGTTCGACGCCGAGCGCGAGGTGTTCGTGGTGAACCGCACGCAGGCCGGCCTGCCGGGTGTCCATGTCGTCACCCTGCTGGTCGGCGAGTCCGGCGTCGTTGCCGTCGATAGGGGCTTCGTACCGCGTCCCGTGTACGTGGCGGGTGACCCCTCTGTCTGGGCGCCGCCGGATACCGAGGTCGTCATGGTGGGACGGGTCCGCAGTGCGGGCACCAACCGCGGGGGCAACGGCGCCGAGGTCGAGCGTGTCGACGCGACCGACCTCTCAGCCCGGTGGGGGGTGGAGCTTCCATCCGTCTACGTGGAGTCCGGGGCCGGTGTCGGGGCAGGAGCGATCCCGTTCGGCATTCCGGCGCCACCGCTGGACGAGGGTTCGCACCTGGGCTACGCGGTGCAGTGGTTCGTGTTCTTCGTGATCGGCCTGATCGGCTACCCGTTGGTGCTGGTCCGCCTGGCGCGCGAGGATCCGGAAGCCGATGGTGCGGACGGCTGAGCGGCGAACCCCCACTGGTACCGTGCGGGGCGTGTCCGTCAACAGCGATCCCGACCTGCGCGTCGTCCACGGGCTCCGGGTGCAGGGCCTCACCGACACGTCGGGGCTCGCCGCCGTGGTCGGCCTGGACGAGGCCGACGTCGGTGACCGGCTCGTCGTCCTCGCCGAGGCGGGCCATGCGCAGCACCGGGACGGCCGCATGCCGGGGTGGACGCTCACCCGGGAAGGGCGCTGCCACGGCGAGGAACTGGTTGCGGCCGAGTTGGACGCTGCAGGGGAGCGGGAGGCCGTTGCCGACCTGTATCGCCGCTTCCTCGGGGTCAACCGGGACTTCCTTGCACTGTGCACCGACTGGCAGTTGAGTGATGTCGAAGAGCAGGTGCTCAACGACCACGGTGATGCCGCCTACGACGCTGCCGTCATCGCACGCCTCGCTGACGCAGACAGGGTCGTCCAGTCGATCTGTAGGGAATTGGCGGAGCGCCTCGCTCGCTTTGACGGCTACGGTCGGCGCTTCAGCGATGCACTCGGTCGAGTCCAGGCCGGCGAGGTCGAGTGGTTCACCAGGCCGATGATCGATTCTTACCACGAGGTGTGGTTCAAACTGCACGAGGACCTGCTGGCCACACTCGGCATCGAGCGGGCCAGTGAGGGGGAGCAGGCGTGACGAAAGAAGCAAGGTTCGGGCGGGTCCTGACCGCCATGGTCACGCCGTTCGCCGAGGACGGTTCGCTGGACGTCGAAGGTGCTGCCACGTTGGCGCGCTGGCTGGTCGAGCAGGGCAACGACGCCCTGGTGGTCGTCGGAACCACCGGCGAGGCGCCGACCCTCACGCACGACGAGCAGATCGAGGTGGTGGCAGCGGTCGTCGAGGCGGTCGACGTGCCCGTGGTCGCCGGTGCCGGCAGCAACGACACCCGTTCGGCCGTCAGGAACACCGAGCGCTGCGCCGAGGTGGGCGCCGCCGCCATCCTGTCCGTCACGCCGTACTACAACCGGCCCTCCCAGGCGGGGCTGATCGACCACTTCACCGCCGTGGCCGAGGCCTCGGACCTGCCTGTGATCCTCTACGACATCCCGTCCCGAACGGGCCGCAAGATCGAGACGACCACGTTGCTGCGCCTGGCCGACGAGGTCGAGACGATCGTGGCCGTCAAGGACGCCGCCGGCGACGTGGCCGAGACCGCCCGGTTCATCGCTGCCGCCCCCGAGGGCTTCGAGGTCTACAGCGGTGAGGATGCGTTGACCCTGTCGCTGCTGGCCGTGGGTGCCGTCGGCACCATCAGCGTGGCCTCCCACTGGGTCACACCCGAGTTGGTGCGAATGTTCGAGGAGTTCTTCTCGGGCGACCATGCCGCTGCCCAGGCGTCGAACCGGCGGCTGATCCCCTCCTACGACTTCGAGTCGGGCGACCTGCGGCCCAACCCGGTGCCGAGCAAGGCCATGATGAAGGTTCTGGGCCTTCCCGGTGGCGACTGTCGTCTGCCGATGGGTCCGGAGCCCGACTACCTCCAGGACGAGGCCCGCAGGCTGTTGGCCGACCTCGGCCGCGGCTGAACCGGACCGGATCCCGACGTTCGTGGCCGTTCCCGTAACCCTCACGTTCCTGGGCGGCCTGGGGGAGATCGGCCGCAACTGTGCGGCGCTCGAGTGCGAGGGCCGCATCGTCCTGCTCGACTGCGGGCAGTTGTTCCCCGACGACCTACCGGGTGTCGATGCTGTGCTGCCCGACTTCACCTGGCTGCTCGAGAGGGCCGACCGGCTCGAGGCCTGCCTCGTGACCCACGCGCACGAGGATCACATCGGCGGCCTGCCCTACCTGCTGCGCCACGTCGAGGTGCCGATCTACGGTTCGCCGTTCACGCTCGGCATGGTGTCGGGCAAGCTCAAGGCTGCCGGCATCCGCCTACCCGAGTTGGTGGCGTTGGGCGACCACGACCGACGGCAGGTGGGCCCGTTCGACTGCGAGTTCCTGCCGGTCACGCATTCGACGCCGAGCGGCCTCATGACGCTCTTCAGTACCCCGCAGGGTCTCATCCTGCATTCCAGCGACTTCAAGCTGGATCCGACGCCCGTCGACGGCCGGGTCACCGACCTGCCCCGCCTGAGGGAGCTTGCCGCCGATCCGGGTATCCGCCTCCTGCTGGCCGACTCGACCAATGCGGACTCGGCGGGTTCGTCGAGCAGCGAGTCGTCGATCGGGCCGGTGTTGCAGAGCGTGTTCGACGACAACGGGGGGCGGCGGCTGATCATCGGTGCCTTCTCCAGCCACGTGCACCGCATCCAGCAGATCGCCGATGCTGCGGCCGCAACGAACCGGACCCTGGCGGTGCTCGGCCCTTCCATGGTCCGCAACGTCACCCTGGCCCGCGAACTCGGCCTGTTGCGGGTGTCCGACAAGATGATCGCCACCGCCGACGACATCGACGAGCTGGACCCCGAACGGACCTGCGTGGTGTGTACCGGTTCCCAGGGCGAGCCGAGGGCGGCCCTGGCGCAGATGGCACAGGGGCGACACCGGCACCTGACGATCGGCGAGGGTGACACCATCGTGTTCTCTTCGCATCCGATCCCCGGCAACGAGGCAGCGATCTCGCGTCTCCACAATGCCCTGGCCCGTCGGGGTGCACGGCTGGTCCACAGCGGCCAACTCGGCATCCACACGACCGGGCACGGCAAGCGCGAGGAACTGCGCGAGTTGCACGAGTCGGCCGACCCCGAGCTGTTCATTCCCGTCCACGGTGAGTACGCCCATCTGGTCGCCCACCACGGGTTGGCCCTTGAGCGGGGGATGGTGCCCGACCGGGTCGTGCGCTGCACCGACGGAGACCAGATCAGGCTGACCGACCACGGCCTGGAGCCGGTCGGGAGGGTGTCCGACGAGTACGTGATGGTCGACGAACGCGGCCAGGTCCTGGGCGAGGCCCTGGTCGAGGAGCGACGCGCCCTGTCCGGCGAGGGGTTCGTCCTCATCCGGGTCGTGGTCGACGGCAGGCGGGGTCGCCTCGCCGAACCTCCGTTCGTCGAGAGCCGCGGCTGGGTGGATGCCGACGAGCGGGAAAAGTGGCATGCGGAGGTGGAGGTTGCCGTCCGGGACGCCGTCGAAGCGGCCCTCGCCGACGGAGAGAGCGATCCCGTCGAGTTGGCCCGTCGTTCCCGTCGGGCCACCGGGAAGCTGGTGTCGTCACGAACCGGTCGCAGACCCTCTCTGGTGCCGGTGGTAGAGGTGCGCTGAGGCCCGACGGGCCCTCGGGCGTCGTCGGAAAGGCTCGCTGACCTGCCGCGACGCGTGTCGGGGCACCCCGATTCGGTCACACCCCGGTGGTACGTTGACGGTGTCATGAACACCAAGTCAGCGCGCCCCAAGGCGGGCGCCAGGACCCGTAAGGGCACGGGGTCCGGGTCGCCACCGAACCGACCCGATAGCGATCCCCTTTCCCGCCGCATGCTGCGTGCGGCGTTCGCCGACCGCGGTAGCGAGTTGCTCGGCCTCTGCCTGGTTCTGGGTGGCCTCCTCGCCGGTCTCTCCATCTACTTCGACAGGGCCGGTGTCGTGGGCCGCCTTGTCGACGACGCAGCCGGCTGGTCGGTCGGCCTCACCAAGCTGGTGCTGCCGGTGGCGATGGTGCTGCTCGGCTTCGCCATGTTCCGCGAGCGCTACGAGTTCGGCGAGATCACCAGGCGCATGCCAGTGGGCGGCATCCTCTGCCTCGCCGGGTTGACCGGCCTGCTCCACCTGGGTCGCGACACGCCCGGTATCGACGATGGTGCCGACGCCCTGGGGGGTGCCGGTGGGCTCATAGGCCTCGGCGTCGGCGGCGGGCTCGATGCCGCCGTGGCCACCTGGGGTGCCGTGCTCATCCTCGTCGGCCTTGTGCTGGTGGGTCTGGCGGTCGTCACCCGCACCACCGCTCGTCAGGCGGCAGCCGGCACCGTCCGGGGCCTCCGACCGGTCGGTCGGGCCATCGCCGATGCCTTCAGGAGCCTGCTGACACCACCCGGCGATCCCGATGCGCCGGTGCTGTACGTGCCCGAACAGACGCCCGTCCCGGAGCCGGTACCCGAACCCGAGCCCGCCGAGCAGCCCGTCGACGAAGCGCCGTCCCCGAAGCGACGCGGGAAGAAGCGACCTGCGGCTACGGATGGCGGCCAGGGCGGAGAGCAGCTCAAGATCGAGCTCGGACCGGCCACCGCCGGTTCCCCCTGGAAGTTGCCGGGCGCCAAGGCGCTGGCGCTTTCCACCACCCACGATGTCGATGCCAGGGCGGTCGAGGCTCGCGGCGAGCGCCTTGTAGAGGCTCTGGCGGCCCACGGCGTCGAGACCCGCCTCGTCGATATGACCGTCGGGCCCACCGTCACCCGCTATGCGCTCCAGGTCGCCGAGGGCGTCAAGGTCGGGCGCATCACCAACCTGGCCAAGGACATCGCCTACGAGTTGGCGGCCGCCGACGTGCGGATACTCGCCCCCATTCCCGGCCAGCGGGCGGTCGGCATCGAGGTGCCGAACGAAGAGCGTGAGATCGTGTCGCTGGGCGACATCCTGGCGGCGCCCGAGGCTGCCAAGGCCACCCATCCGCTCGAGGCGGCCGTCGGTCGTGACATCAACGGCCAACCGGTGATGCTCAACCTGGCGACGATGCCCCACATCCTCATCGCCGGCGCCACCGGTGCCGGCAAGTCGTCGTGCATCAACGCCCTCGTCACCTCGATCCTCGTGCGCTCCACCCCGGACCAGGTACGGATGATCCTGATCGACCCGAAGCGGGTCGAGATGGGTCAGTACGAGGGCGTGCCCCACCTTCTCACTGCGCCGGTCACCGACCCGAAGAAGGCCGCCAACGCCCTCCACTGGGCCGTCAAGGAGATGGAACGCCGCTACGACGTGCTGTCGCAGTGTGGGTTCCGCGACATCACGGGCTACAACGCCGCTTTCGACCGGGGCGACCTCGAGGCCCCGTTGGGCCTCACCGACGATGATGGCGAGCCCACACGGTATGAGCGGATGCGGTTCATCCTCATCGTGGTCGACGAGTTGTCCGACCTCATGATGGTGGCCGCACGCGATGTCGAGGATTCGATATGCCGGATCGCACAGATGGCGCGGGCGGTCGGCATCCATCTGGTGATAGCCACCCAGAGGCCGTCGGTAAACGTGATCACGGGCGTCATCAAGGCCAACATTCCGGCACGGCTGGCATTCGCCGTCTCGAGCCTCGCCGACAGTCGTGTCATCCTCGACCAGCAGGGCGCTGAACGCCTAGTCGGCAAGGGCGACATGCTCCTGCTCGACCCCAGTTCCAGCACGCCAAAGCGCATCCAGGGTGCCTGGGTGAGCGAGGACGAGGTCCGCCAGGTCGTGCAGGCCTGGCGTAGGCAGGCCAAGGCCCTTGGTGCCGACGAAGGGCAGGACGGAGAGGTCACAGACGAGGCCCCGGTGGTCGACAGCACCGCAGCCGGCGGCTTCGTGGGGGAGGGCGACGGCTGGTCGACCGCTCCGGCAGCTTCGGCCGGCCTCGAGGACATCACCGCTGAGCATCAGCGGCCGACTGCCGGCTCACCCGACGACGATGAGTTGCTCGAGGAGGCCCGTCGGCTGGTCGTGTCGAGCCAGTTGGGTTCCACGTCGATGTTGCAGCGCAAGCTCCGGATCGGGTTCGCCCGTGCAGGCCGGCTCATGGACCTGCTCGAGGAGGCCGGCGTGGTCGGGCCTTCCACGGGTTCCAAGGCCCGCGAGGTATTCGTCGACGCCGAGGATCTCGAGAAACATTCCGAGCAGGGCCTCTAGGCCTCGGTCCGGTTGCCGGTAGCGTTGGGGCGTGGTTACCAACCTTCTGCTCCTCGTGCTCAGCCTGGCAGGGTTGGCGGTAGCTGCCGACCGGTTCGTTCTGGGTGCGGCGGAGGTGGCCGCCCGGATGAGGGTCTCTACGGTCGTGACGGGTGCCCTGATCATCGGCTTCGGCACCAGCGCCCCCGAACTGGTCGTCTCGTCGTTGGCGACGCTGACCGAGGGGGCCGAGGGCACGTCGTTGGCGATGGGCAACATCATCGGCTCGAATGTCGCCAACCTGACGCTGGTGCTGGCAATCCCGGTGCTGGTCGTCGGAGGGATCGGTCTGCCGGATCGCTTGAAACGTCAGGTGGCCTTCTCCGCAGTCGGGGTCACGATCTTCGCCGTACTGAGCAGATTTGGTGAGCCGTCGATCTGGAAGGGCATCGGCCTGGCGGTGCTCGCCGTGGCAGCCCTCGTCGTCATCGTCGGCTTGCGTGACCACTTCGGAGGCGCGCCGCCGGCGGATACGACGGAGGGTGCGGGGCCCTGGATCCTGACGGTCTTCGGAATGGCAGGGACCGTGGTCTTCGCCTGGCTGGTCGTCCGATCGTCTACTGCGATCGCCGACCACATGGGATGGACCGGCGGCTTCGTGGGCTTCGCCCTGGTTGCGTTGGGTACCTCGTTGCCCGAGTTGTCCACCGTGATGGCCGCTGCCCGGCGGGCCGAGACCGGACTGATCATGGGCAACCTGCTGGGATCGAACCTTTTCAACAGCCTCACTGTCGGTTCAGCGGTGTTCCTGGCCAATGGCTCCAGGTCGTTTGAGCAGTCGGACGGGTTGCTCGGCTGGGGGCTGCTCGCCATGGTTGCGGTCTGCTGGGGGATCATCATCCCGATGGGGACGGGGAGTCGGGTCGTGCGACGGGAGGCCGTGGTGCTGCTGGCCGTCTACATCGGGCTTCTCGTCTTTATGGCCACCAACTTCGCCACCGTCTGAACGTCGGGCCGGGCGCCGCCGCGACGAGCCCGTAGCCTGAACCGATCATGGGCGCCGGGACCTACCACCTCGTCACGTTGGGTTGTCCGAAGAACCAGGTTGACTCGGACAAGCTCGAGGGAGTGTTCGCCGCTGACGGGCTGTCGCCGGTGGGGGAGCCGGGCGACGCCGACCTGATCGTGGTCAACACGTGTGCCTTCATCGACGAGGCCCGCCGGGAGTCGGTCGACACCGTCCTTGCCCTGGCGGACGAGCGCCGTGATGGTGCACGGCTGGTCGTGACGGGCTGTATGGCCGAGCGCTACGGGGGTGACCTCGATGCCGTCCTCCCGGAGGTCGACCGGGTGGCCGGGTTCGGCGTGCCGGTCACGCTGGGTCGGAGTCAGGAGGCCGACGGGTCACCGGTTCCGTCGTTCGACCTGTTGAACCTGCCGAGGCCGCCGTCGAGCCGACCGTGGGCGTACGTGAAGGTGGCCGAGGGCTGTGACCGCTCGTGCGGGTTCTGCGCCATTCCGAGCTTCCGGGGTCCGCAGCGCAGCCGGTCGGTCGGGTCGATCCTCGAGGAGGTCGATGCGCTGGGAGCCCGCGAGGTCGTCTTGGTGGCCCAGGACCTGGCGTCGTTCGGTCGGGACCAGGGTGTGGGGGAGCGTTCGATCGTGCCGCTGGTTGCGAAGGTGGCCGAGCGGGTCGACCGGGTGCGGTTGCTCTACCTCTACCCTTCGGACCTGACCGACGGTCTGATCGATGCCGTGTTGGGCACCGGTGTGGCGTACTTCGACCTGTCGCTACAGCATGTGTCCCGGCCGCTGCTGCGCCGGATGAAGCGGTGGGGTGACGGTGACCGCTTCAGGAAGCGCATCGACCGGATCCGCAGCGCCGAGCCGGGGGCGGTGTTCCGCTCGAACTTCATCGTCGGCTATCCGGGTGAGACCGAGGAGGACCACGATGCCCTGCTGGCGTTCGTCGGCGACATCGGGCTCGACTGGTGCGGGTTCTTCGCCTACAGCGGGGAGGCCGGCACCTGGGCCGCCGACCTCGACGGTACGGTGCCGAAGGGTCTGGTAGCCGAGCGCCTGTCCGAGTTGGGCGAGTTGCAGGACGGCATCACCTCCCGTCGGCGCGACGACCTCATCGGCCGCGAGGTCGAAGTGCTTGTCGACGAGCCCGGGGTGGGGCGCACCTGGCGCGAGGCCCCCGAGATAGATGGGGTCGTCGTGGTCCCGACCGACCTTCCTGTGGGAGGATTCAGCACGGTGACCGTGACCGGGGCGTTGGGCCCCGACCTGGAGGCGGCGTGAACCTGACCAAGCACTTCGGAACGGTGGTGAGTCCGGCCAACCTGGTCACGCTGCTGCGCCTGCTGCTGTCGCCGGTCCTGTTCGCCATGGTGCTGGCCGCCGAGGACCGGGGCGGGGCGTCGTGGGGGGCGTTCCTGTTGGGCGCCGTGCTGGCCGCATCCGACCTGGCCGACGGGATGCTCGCACGTCGCCGTGGCACGGTGAGCCGCTGGGGGGCGTTCCTCGACCCGTTCGCCGACAAGGTCGTCGTGATCGGGGTGGCGGTGTGCCTCGTGATGGTCGACCGCTACGGCTGGCTGCCGGTGGCGTTGCTGGCCGTGCGCGAGGTCGGCATCACCCTCTACCGGCTGTGGTTCGTGCGGCAGGGGCTGGCGGTTCCGGCCCGCAGGTCGGCCAAGTGGAAGACCACCGTGCAGGGGGTGGCACTGCTGCTCGCAGTGGTGCCGCCGCTCGAGGACGCCGATCTGGTGGTCGGGGCCTCGCTGTGGCTGGCCGTGGCGTTCACGTTGGTCACCGGTGTCCAGTACCTGATCGACGGCAGCCTCGCCGCCAGCACCACCGGCGCCTGAGTCGCCGGTCTCGGGAACAAGCGTGCGCTGCGAGGTTGTCGCCGTCGGGACGGAGCTGCTGCTGGGGCAGATCGTCGACACCAACTCGTCGTGGATCGGCGGGCAGCTGGCCCTGGCCGGCATCGACTGCCATCGGCACACCGCCGTCGGTGACAACCGCGAGCGGATGCTGGTGGCCTTTCGGGAAGCACTCGAGCGTTCCGACGCGGTGATCGTGACCGGTGGGCTGGGTCCCACCCAGGACGACATCACCCGTGAGGTGGTGGCCGAGGTCATGGGCGTCGGGCTGGAGCGCGACCCGGGGATCGTGGCCGAGATCGAGCGGCGGTTCTCGGGACGGGGCAGGCAGATGCCGGCAAACAACCTGCGCCAGGCCGATGTGCCCGTCGGGGCGACGGCCATACCCGAGATGCCGGGCACCGCTCCGGGCCTCGTGTGCCCGATCGGCGACCCGGTCGGGGGCAGGGTGCTGTACGCCGTGCCGGGTGTTCCGTGGGAGATGCAGGCGATGCTCGAGGGAACGGTGTTGCCCGACCTGCGCCGCCGGGCCGGCAGCGAGGCTGTCATCCGCTCGCGGGTCCTGCGCACGTGGGGTCGTTCGGAGTCGGGGCTGGCCGAGGTGTTGGCCGGCGAGATCGACCGCCTCGACGCCGAGGGCGGCCCCACCCTGGCGTTCCTCGCCAGTGGCATGGAGGGGCTCAAGGTCCGCATAACCGCCAAGGGGGCCGACGAGGACGAGGTGGCGGCGGTGCTCGCTGACGAGGAGGAGCGGGTGCGGGAGATCGTCGGGCCGATCGTGTTCGGGGTCGACGACCAGAACATGGAGTCGGTGGTGCTCGACGAACTGGTGGCCCAGGGCCTCACGCTCGCCACGGCCGAGTCGCTCACCGGCGGGATGATCGGGACCCGCCTCACGGACGTTCCGGGGGCCAGTCGGGCCTTCCGGGGTGCGATCGTCGCCTACGACGGCGACGTGAAGCGAGGCCTGCTGGGCGTTCCCGAGGGACCGGTGGTCAGCGAGGCAGCCGTGGTAGCCATGGCTGAGGGGGCCTGCCGTGTACTCGGCGCCGACGTGTCGGCGGCGGTCACGGGCGTGGCCGGTCCCGACCCGCAGGACGGTGAGAAGCCCGGCACGGTCTGGATGGCCACCAGCGTCGATGGCGTGGTCGAGGCGGCGAAGGTCGAGTTCCCGTTTGACCGCAGCCTGACCCGCCAGTTCACGGTGATCACGGTGCTCGACGCCCTCCGTCGACGTCTGCTGTCCCGCCGGGGGGCGTAGGCCACGGTCCCGTGCGGCTGTTCGTGGCGGTGTGGCCGTCGGACGAGGTGGTCGATGCCCTGGCTGCGTTGCCGCGGCCCGAGGCGCCGGGGCTGCGGTGGACCCGTCCCGACCAGTGGCACGTGACGCTGCGGTTCCTGGGCGAGGCCGAACCGGACGTGGCGGCCGGGGCGCTGGGTGCATTGGCCGCAGAGCCGACCGTGGCGGAACTGGGGCCGGTGACCCGCCTGCTGGGGAACCGCATCATGGTGGCGCCGGTGGCCGGGCTGGACGAACTGGCGGCGGCGGTGGTCGATGCTACGGACGAGGTGGGGGAGCCCCCCGGGGATCGGGCCTTCACGGGGCACCTCACGTTGGCGAGGACGAAGGGTCCGGTCCCGCCCGGAACGGCCGGCACGCCGATCGCCGGGACGTTCCCCGTCGAGCAGGTGTGCCTGGTGCGAAGCCGCACCCTGTCGGAGGGCGCCGCCTACGAGACCCTGGAGCGGTTCAGCCTCGGTTGATCAGGAGTCGCGCGGCTCGAGGGTGAGGCACGCCGAGTTCATGCAGTAGCGCTCGCCGGTCGGCTGGGGGCCGTCGGGGAACACGTGGCCCAGGTGGGCGCCACAGGAGGTGCAGGTGACCTCGGTTCGGACCATGCCGCGGCTCGTGTCCTGCCGGTTGTCGACGAGCCCTTCTGCGAGCGGCTCCCAGAAGCTGGGCCAGCCGGACTTGGAGTCGTACTTGGTGTCGCTGTCGAACAGGGCCTCGCCGCACACCACGCAGCGGTAGGTGCCGGCCTGCTTTTCGTCCCAGTATTCGCCGGTGAAGGCCTGCTCGGTGCCGGCCTCCTGGGTGCAGTGGAACTGCATCGGGGTGAGGCGTTCGCGCAGTTGGTCGTCGGTTTCGGGGTAGGCATCGGGGCTGTCCATGCCGGGACGGTACCGGATAGTCGGAAATGCTTGCATCGAACATCTGTTCGCACTTACACTGGTGTCATTCGGGTCACCGGAGGGATGAGCCGAACCGGCTGTCACACCCCCTTCGTAGGGTCATCCCCAATCGATCAGACAGATCCAGCACGCCAACAGAACCGGGAAGATCCCGGCGAAGGAACGGAGCACACGATGAGCAAGGTCCGCAAGAACACCGGGGCCGCACCCGTCACCAACGTCGACGGCGAGGGACGGGGCAAGGCCCTCGACCTGGCGCTGACCCAGATCCAGAAGCAGTTCGGCACCGGCGCCGTCATGAAGATGGGCGACAAGGGCTCGATGGCCATCGACATCGTCCCAACCGGGGCACTGGCGCTCGACCTGGCGCTCGGCATCGGCGGCCTGCCCCGCGGCCGCGTGGTCGAGATCTTCGGGCCCGAGGGGTCGGGCAAGACCACGCTCGCCACCCATGTCGTGGCCGAGGCCCAGCGCAACGGCGGCATCTGTGCCTACATCGACGCCGAGCACGCCATGGACCCCGTCTACGCCAGGGCCATCGGCGTCGACGTCGACGAGCTCCTGATCTCCCAGCCCGATACCGGCGAGCAGGCGCTCGAGATCACCGACATGCTCATCCGCTCCGGGGCCCTCGACGTGGTCGTCATCGACTCGGTGGCGGCACTCACCCCCCGGGCCGAGATCGAAGGTGAGATGGGCGACTCCCACGTGGGCCTCCAGGCACGCCTCATGTCGCAGGCCCTGCGCAAGCTCACCTCCAACCTCAACAAGTCCCAGACCATCTGTGTCTTCATCAACCAACTGCGCGAGAAGATCGGTGTCATGTTCGGTTCGCCCGAGACCACGCCCGGTGGTCGGGCGCTCAAGTTCTACTCCTCGGTCCGGCTCGATATCCGGCGCATCGAGGCCATCAAGGACGGAGTCGAGGTGGTCGGTAACCGCACCCGGGTCAAGGTCGTCAAGAACAAGTGCGCCCCGCCGTTCCGGCAGGCCGAGTTCGACATCATGTACGGCAGGGGCATCAGCCGAGAGGGCTCGGTCCTCGACCTGGGCGTCGACCTGGGCGTCGTCGACAAGTCGGGCGCCTGGTACACCTACGGTGGCGAGCAGCTCGGCCAGGGCCGTGAGAACTCCAAGAAGTTCCTCGCCGAGAGCCCCGAACTGATGGTCGAGATAAGCGATCGGATCTGGCGCGAGGTGGCCCCCGTCGAGCCCGAGGAGGCTCCGGTCGTCGACGAGGCCACCGGCGAGATCGTCGACGGTGCCTCCGACAACGGTGCCTCCGACAACGGTGCCTCCGACAACGGTGCCTCCGACAACGGCGCCTTCGACGACGGCGCCTTCAGCGAGGCCGACGACCTGCCCATCAGCCTCGACGGCTGAAGCCACTGGTCGCAAGGCCGCCCGCCCCCCGACGGGTGGCCAAGGCGCGACAGGGCCCCCTGACCGGGCCGTAGCCTGTTCGGCGTGGATGCCACGCCAACGGACACGCCCGAATCCGTGGACGCCGCCCGCACCTACGCGGTACGTACCTACGGGTGTCAGATGAACGTGCACGACAGCGAGCACATCGCCGGCCTCCTCGAGGCCGACGGGATGGTCGAAGCCGCCCTGGAGGCCGACGCCGACGTCATAGTGCTCAATACGTGTTGCATCCGGGAGAACGCCGACAACAGGCTCTATGGCGCCCTGGGCAACCTCAAGGCCCTCAAGGAAGAACGTCCGGGCCTGCAGGTTGCCGTGGCCGGCTGCCTGGCCCAGAAGGACCGTGAGCTCATCCAGCAACGGGCCGGCCACGTCGATGTCGTGTTCGGCACCCACAACGTGCACCGTGCCACCGAGCTGCTGGCCCACGCCCGCCGGCACGGACCCGTCACGGAGATCCTCGAAGAGGCCGTGCACAACGACGCCGACGCCTTCCCGTCGGCATTGCCGACCAGGCGGGACGCCGACCACAGCGCCTGGGTCACCATCCAGGTCGGCTGCGACAACTCGTGTGCCTTCTGCATCGTCCCGGCGGTGCGGGGCCGCGAGATCAGTCGGCCCTTCGGCGAGTTGCTGGCGGAGGTCGAGGACCTGGCATCCGACGGGGTCACGGAAATCACGCTGTTGGGCCAGAACGTCAACTCGTATGGCCGTGACCTCACCTCGAGGCTGCGGTCGATCCCGACCGGTGCAACCGACTCCTACGAGGCGGGAGAGCGATGGGTTCAGGAGGGTCGCCGACGTCCCCGTCCACTGTTCGCCGACCTGTTGTGCGAGGTGGGTGCCGTCGATTGCATCCAGCGGGTCCGCTACACCAGCCCGCACCCAAAGGACCTGCGCCCGGAGACCATCGCCGCCATGTCAGGGACCCCGTCGGTGTGCGAGCACCTGCACCTGCCGTTGCAGTCGGGCAGCGACCGGGTGTTGGCCGCCATGCACCGCGGCTACACCGCCGAGCGTTACCTCGAACGGCTTTCGGCCGCCCGGGCCGGCATCGACGACCTGGCCGTCTCGACCGACGTCATCGTCGGATTCCCGGGCGAGACCGAGGGCGACTTCGAGGCGACGCTGGAAGTGGTTGCCGAAGCCGGGTACGACTCGGCGTTCGCATTCGTGTTCTCGCCCAGGCCCGGTACCGAGGCAGCCGAACGGACGCACGAGTTCGTGGACCACGCCGTTTGCGTCGAACGGTTCGAGCGACTCCACCGGGTCCTGCGCCGTTCGTCGGCACGTCGCCACGAGGCACGGATAGGACGAACCGAGGAGATCCTGGTCGAGGGCCCTTCCAAGCGCGAACCCGACAAGGTCACCGGCCGCACCCGCCAGAACAAGCTGGTGCACCTGCCTTGTTCCGACGGCCTGCGCACTGGCGCCTACGCCGAGGTGCGGATCACGGGTGCCGGCAGCCACTACCTGTACGGCGAACTGCTCGAGATCACGGCGGCACCGCGACATCGCCGCCGGATACCGGTCGCCTCGGCCTGAAGTCGGACCGACAGCGGTGCCAGACCACACCAACGGCCACCTGGTCCTGATCGGGGCCACCGCATCGGGCAAGTCGGCGCTGGCACTCGAGGTCTCCCGCCGTCGGCCGGGAGTGGAGTTGGTGTCGATGGACTCCATGGCCGTCTACCGGGGCATGGACATCGGTACGGCCACGCCGGGTACGGAGTTGCGCGCCGAGGTTCCACACCACCTCCTGGACCTGGCGGACCCCTCCGAAGAGTTCACGGTGTCGATGTTCCAGGCGGCGGCGCTGGCCGCCCTCGGAGAGATCGCCGGTCGGGGCAGTCGGGCGATCCTCGTGGGTGGTACCGGGCTCCACGTCCGGTCCGTGGTCGACGACCTCGAGATCCCGGGCCGCTACGAGGAGGTGCGGTCCGAGTTGGAGGCGGATCCCGACACGCTGGACCTGCACCGACGACTCATGGATTCGGATCCGGTGGCGGCGGGCCGCATGGAGCCGACGAACCGCAGGCGGGTGCTCCGGGCACTCGAGGTCACGCTCGGAGCCGGGCGGCCGTTCTCGTCGTTCGGGCCGGGACTCGAGACGTACCCGGAGACACCGTTCACGCAGGTCGGGCTCCGGGTACCGCGTCCGCTGCTGGACCAGCGCATCGCCGAGCGGTTCAACCGGATGATGGACGAGGGGTTCCTCGACGAGGTTGCCGGCCTGCTGGCCGGACCCGACGGCTTCTCGCATACCGCCGCCCAGGCCCTCGGCTACAGGGAACTGGCGGCGCACCTGCGTGGCGAGGTCACGCTCGACGAGGCCGTGGAGGAGGCGGTGGCCGCCACACGGCGTTTCGCCCGCCGCCAGGAGAGGTGGTTCCGGCGGGATCCCCGTATCACCTGGGTCGACGTCGACGACGACCCGACGGCGGTGCTCGACGACCTGCTTGCGGCCTTCGACGGGTGCACAGCATGAGCGGGGCGGAACCGGGCGCGCTGGCAGGTCGCCGGTGGGCGAGAATGGCACCGTGAACCTGACCCACCACCACGGCCTCTGCAACGACTTCCTCGTGGCACTCGTCCACGAGGTGCCGTCCGATGCCTCCGACCTGGCGCGGAGCCTGTGTGACCGCAACGGCGGCATAGGCGCAGACGGCCTCGTCTTCGGCACGCCGTGGGCCGGCTCCGCGGCGGGCCTCACCTTCACGCTGGTCAACAGCGACGGCAGTCCTGCCGAGGTGAGCGGCAACGGTCTGCTCTGCTTCGGGCAGGCCGTCGCACGGGCGACCGGTGCCACGGACCTCGACCTGATCGTCGACACGCCGGCCGGCCGGCGCCGGGTCGTCGTCGTCGGCGGCCCGGACGACACCGAGGTCACGGCAACCGTCGACATGGGTGCAGCCGGCAACGGACCCGACGCCCACGGTCTGGCCGTTGATCTCGGTGGCCCGACACCGGGACGCCATGACACAGTCGACATGGGGAACCCGCACCTGGTCATAGAGGTCGATGACGTCGATGCCGTGGACCTGGGAGTCGTGGGTCCGACCATCGAGGCATTCTTCGAACCCGAGGGGTGCAATGTCCACCTGGTGCAGGTGCTGGACCAGGCCACGATCCGACTCCGGCCGTGGGAGCGGGGCGCCGGCCTCACCAGGGCCTGTGGCAGCGGTGCCTGTGCGGCCACCCACCTGGTGCATTCGTGGGGGCTCGTCGACGAGCGGGTCGAGGTCCGAATGGCGGGCGGCAGCGCCATCGTCGAACTGGGCGGCACGATCCGGCTGACCGGACCGTCGGTCCACATCGGCGACCACGAGGTCGGTCATGGGTGACGATCTTCCTGAGGAGCCCATCGGAGTCGATGCAGAACCTGCCGACGGGGCGTCACACCGGGGCGCCTTCGGTGAGTTCGGAGGCGCAAGCCGCGGCCTCATCGACCGTGCGTTCCGTGAACGCATCGTGCTGGCAGGCGTGGCATTGGGCCGAGAAGACCCCGACGAGGTCGACGCCTCGATGGACGAGTTGGCCCGACTGGTCGACACGGCCGGAGCCGACCCGGTGGCCCGGATGCTCCAGCACCGCGACGCCCCTGACATCGCCACGTACGTCGGCAGCGGCAAGGCGGTCGAGATACGCGACCTCTCCCAACAGCACGACGCAGACACCGTCGTTTTCGACAACGAGCTCACCCCGGCCCAGCAGGGCAACCTCGAGACGATCCTGAAGAGGTCGGCGCTGGACCGCACCGCGGTGATCCTCGACATCTTCGCCCAGAACGCCAGCAGCCTGGCGGGCCGCACCCAGGTCGAGCTGGCACAGCTCCGTTACCGCCTGCCCCGCCTGCGTCGCTCGGGCCGCACGTTCAGCCAGCAGGCCGGTGGCATCGGAACCCGGGGCCCGGGCGAGACCCAGTTGGAGGTCGATCGGCGCCGGATCATGCGACGGATCCGCAAGCTCGAAAAGGACCTCGTGGGCGTCCGGCAGAACCGGGCCACCCAGTCGAAGAGGCGCCGCCGCACCAGCAACCGGTCGGTGGCAATCGTGGGCTACACCAACGCCGGCAAGTCGACGCTCCTGAACCGAATGACCGATGCCGGCGTGCTCGTCGAGGACCGGCTCTTCGCCACGCTCGACGCCACGACCCGGCGCCTCGAGCTTCCCGGTGGCGAGGCGGTCTTCTTGACCGACACGGTCGGCTTCGTCCGAAAGCTGCCCCATCAGCTGGTCGAGGCATTCCGTACGACGCTCGACGTCGTGGTCGACGCCGACCTGCTGGTCCATGTCGTGGATTCCTCCGCCCTCGACCCGTTCGGCGACATCGACGCCGTTCGTGGGGTCCTGCGTGAGATCGGCGCCGAAGACGTGCCCGAGCTCTACGCCTTCAACAAGGCTGACACCGATCCGGTGGCAGCGGCCCGCCTGGCCGCCAGGGAGGAGGGTGCCGTGGCGGTCTCTGCGGTGACCGGAGAGGGGATCGAAGACCTGCTGGCCGCCATCGGCCGACGACTGCGGTCCTCCGCCCGGGTCGTGTCCCTGGTGGTGCCGTTCGACCGGGGCGACGCGCTTGCCATGGCCCACCGTGAGGGCGAGGTTCTGGACGAGTCCTCGGACGAGCACGGCTGGCGCCTGAGGGTGCGCCTGGACGAGGGTTCGGTCGGGCGCCTCGCCGAGTTCGCCGAGGAAGGTGGCGGACCGATCGTGCTGGATTCTCCATGAGCAGCGGACGCTCCGAAGGGTTCGTGCCACCGCCCTACCCGTACGACCTCCTCGACGAGGCCCGCGCCCTGGCAACCACCCTTCCCGGTGGCGCCGTCGACCTGTCGGTGGGCACGCCGTGTGACCCGGTGCCCGATGTCGTGGCCGATGCGCTGGCTGCCGCCACCGACGCTGCACGTTCCTATCCGTCGTCGGTCGGGAGCGCCGACCTCCTGGACGCTGTCTGCGGCTGGTTCGACCGGCGCCTCGACGTCGACATCGAGCCGGCACAGGTGGGCGCATGCATCGGGTCCAAGGAGTTTGTCTCCGGCCTGCCCCAGGTGCTGCGGCTCCGCGATCCCTCGCGCGACACGGTCCTGTTCCCGGCGATCTCGTATCCGTCCTACGCCATGGGTGCGGAGATGGCCGGCTGCCGGTCCGTGCCGGTGCCCCTGGACGCCGATTGGCACCTCGACCTGTCAGCCATCGACGAGGCCGATGCCGGGCGGGCCCTCTGCCTATGGGTCAACACCCCGGGCAATCCGGCCGGCACCCTCGACGACCTGGGGGCAGCGGCGACGTGGGGCAGGGAACGGGGCGTTCCGGTCCTGAGCGATGAGTGCTATGTCGAGTTCACCTGGGACGGACCGCCCCGGTCGGTGCTCCAACACGGCTCCGAGGGGGTGATCGCAGTGCACTCCCTCTCGAAGCGCTCGAACCTGGCCGGCCTGCGGGTCGGGTACTACGCAGGCGACGCTGAACTGGTCCACTACCTGCGCGAGGTCCGCAAGCACCAGGGCTTCATGATCCCCGGCCCTGCACAGGCGGCCGGCGTTGCGGCGCTCGCCGACCAGTCCCACGTCGAGGCCCAGGCGATCCGCTATCACCGGCGCCTGGGGTTGCTTGCGGGGATCATGGGCGACCTGGGCATCGAGGCGAGCCTGCCGGCGGGCGGCTTCTACCTCTGGATGGCGGCACCGGATGGCGACGCCTGGGGCCTCATCCACCGGCTGGCCGGGACGCTGGGCATCGTGGTGAGTCCGGGCGAGTTCTACGGCCCGGACGGCGGCGGCCATGTCCGCATCGCCGCCGTGGCGACAGACGACCGCCTGGACCTCGTCGCCGAACGTGCCGGCCGCACCTGACACCGGCAAAGCGTCCCGATCCAAGGGGGGCCGGTCGGTAGCCTTACGACCATGTCCGACATGCAGTCCCGCATAGAAGAACTCTGGGCGAACAGGGATTCCCTGGATCCCGAAGACGCCGACGCCAACGCCGCCATCCACGAGGCGATCGAACTGCTCGACCGCGGTGAGGCCCGCGTGGCGGAGCCGGGACCCGACGCGGTGGTCGTCAACGAGTGGCTCAAGCTCGCGATCCTGCTGCTGTTCAAGCAGGCCAGGATGGAGACCAGCGAGGTCGGCCCGTTCGAGTTCGTCGACAAGATCCCGCTCAAGCGCGACTTCGCCTCCCGTGGCGTGAGGGTGCTGCCGGGGGCCATGGCCCGTTGGGGCAGCTACCAGGGTTCGGGTGTCGTGCTGATGCCGAGCTTTGTGAACATCGGCGCCTATGTGGACGAGGGCACCATGGTCGACACCTGGGCGACGGTCGGCTCGTGCGCCCAGATCGGCCGCAACGTGCACCTCTCGGGTGGTGTGGGCATCGGCGGCGTTCTCGAACCGGCCAATGCGACTCCGGTGGTCGTGGGAGACGAGTGCCTGATCGGAAGCCGCTGCGTGGTGGCCGAGGGGGCCAGGGTGGGCGACGGCGTGGTACTCGGCGCCGGCGCCGTCCTCACCGGGTCGATTCCGGTCATCGACGCCCAGACCGGCGATGAGCTGGGCCGCGGCGAGGTTCCGCCCTGGTGCGTGGCGGTGCAGGCCTCCCGACCGAGGTCGTTCCCGGGCGGCGAGTTCGGGCTGCCCTGTGTGCTGGTGCTGCGGCGCCTCGAGGAGGGGGAGCGCCACGACAAGTCGGCACTGACCGAAATCCTGCGCACCCACGGCGTCACCACCTGAGCAGGCGCCGGAATCCCACCATGACCGATCTCCTGGCCCTTGCTGCCGAACTCGTCGACATCCCGTCGGTAAGTTTCGACGAGGCTGCCATCGTGGCGCACCTCGAGGCCGGGTTGGGTGATGTGCCGGGTCTTACGGTCGACCGGATCGGCGACAACCTCGTCGCCCGGACCGGGCTCGGCCGATCACGCCGTCTGATCCTGGCGGGACACACCGACACCGTTCCGGGGACCGCAGGATCCGACGGCAGGCGTGCGCGCATCGACGGCGACACCCTGTGGGGCCTGGGCTCGGCCGACATGAAGGGCGGCCTGGCCGTGATGCTGGAGTTGGCCCGAAGCGTTCCGGAGCCGGCGGTGGACGTGACGTTCGTGTTCTACGCACGTGAGGAGGTCGCCCGCGAACACAGTGGGCTGTCAGAGTTGTTCGCCGAGGTCCCCGAGTTGCTGGAAGGCGACGTGGCGATCCTGGGCGAGCCGACGGGCGGGGCCATCGAGGCGGGATGCCAGGGCACGATGCGCTTCGAGGTCCGGCTGCGGGGCACAAGGGCGCACACGGCGCGGCCGTGGATGGGCCGCAACGCCATCCACCGGGCGGGGGCCCTCCTCGTGGCGCTCGACGCCTACGAACACCGGGAGCCCGAGGTCGACGGCTGTCGCTACCGGGAGGCGCTGCAGGCGGTATCCGTCGATGGCGGCATATCGGGCAACCTGGTCCCCGATGAGGCCGTGTTGCAGGTCAACCACCGCTATGCGCCGGACCGCAGCGGCACCGATGCGGAGGCCCACGTTCGGGCGATGCTGGCACCGTTCCTCGACGACGGCGACTCGGTCGAACTCGTGGACCACGGTCCGGCGGCTGTTCCCGGACTCGGTCATCCGCTGATGGCGGGGCTCGTGGAACAGTCTGGACTGGAGGTTCGGGCGAAGCTGGGCTGGACGGATGTGGCGTTCTTCAGCGAGCACGGGGTGCCGGCGGTGAACCTGGGGCCGGGTGACCCGACGGTGGCCCACATGGCCGACGAGCACCTGCACCGGTCGATGCTCGAGGAGAGCTTCTCGGTGCTGCGCCGGTTCCTCGAGGGGGGCGTCTGAGCGCCGACTCCCGGAGGGGAGGGGAACCGGCGCTCAGAGCCGGCGCAGGACGGTGACCACGCGGCCGAAGACCGATACCTCGTCGGCCGGGTAGCGCAGGTCCTGGAAGTCGGGGTTGGATGCCCGGAGCACGATGTGGCTGCCATCGCGCCGGAGGTGCTTGACGGTGGCCTCCTCCCCGTTGATGCCGGCCACTACGAGGTCGCCGTCGTCGGCCGTCTGCTGGGACCGCACGACGACGAAGTCGTCCGCGAAGATGCCGGCACCGATCATGGAGTCGCCGCGGACCCTGAGCATGAACAGCGTGCCGTCGCCGGTGAACTCGGCGGGCAGGGGAATCGATTCCTCGACGTTTTCGTGGGCGAGTACATCGGTGCCTGCTGCGACATCGCCGACCAGGGGGACGTGGCGCACGGTGCCCCGTTCGACGGGTGCACCGGAGGTCGGGTCGAAGCAGACCTCGATGGCCCGGGGCTTGCTGGGGTCGCGCTTGAGGTAGCCCTTGTCCTGGAGTGTGCCCAGGTGCGAGTGGACGGTGGAGGGTGAGGTGAGGCCGACCTCGTCGCCGATCTCGCGTACCGACGGTGGGTAGCCCCGCTCCCGCGTATGGCGGTCGATGAGCTCGAGGATCTGCTGCTGGCGGGCGGTGAGCGTGGTCCCGGTCATGGTTGGGGCTCTTTCCTTGGGGTGCTTGAGGGTGAGGTGGAATCTGGTGTCGGGGGTTGACATCGAACAGGTGTTCGATAAGGTGTACTGTATCGAACGGACGTTCGTCGCACACATGTTCCCCCGAACAGGCGTTCCATGTCAAGCACCCTCGTAATGCACCGGAAATCCAGGCGCTGTCACACCTCAGGGAGAGGATGAGAACCATGACCACGACCTTCGTACCCCACCCCACGGGCCGGCCGTCCCTCGGCGCCCTCGGCGCTTTCCGTGCCGTTCCGGCCCGGGTCACGCCGACCCACGTCTATCGCCGCCGCCGCATGGTGGCCGCACTCGTCCTGGCCACCACGATCTTCTGCGGCACCCTGGTTGCCGGCGAGTTGGCAGGCTGGGTCAACGGCGTCCGGGGTGGGGCACCTGCCGGTGCAGCCGGCGAGCCTGTCGTCTACGTGGTGCAGCCCGGTGACACGCTCTGGGCCATCGCCGAGCGGCTCACTCCGGCGGGAATCGACGTGCGCCACACCGTCGATCGCCTGACCATCGCTGCGGGTGGGGCGCTGCTCCAGCCCGGCCAGCGCATCGAGTTGCCGGTAGGCGGCTGACGCACGCAGCGTCAGCGGGCCAGGTAGCGGCAGAAGAGGAAGCCGTCGGCGGTCAGGACATGTGCCAGCCGCAGGGACATCGGTGTCGGCAAGGGTGTTCCCGCCAGAAGGCCCGATCCGCCGCCCACGATGAGCGGCGACACGCTCAGGCACAGTTCGTCCACCAGTCCGGCCGAGGCGAGTTGGGCGACGAGCCCCGGTCCGCCCTCACACAGCAGAGTGCCCACGCCCCGGTCATGCAGGTCGGCTACCACCTCGACGACATTCAGTACACCGTCGGCCACCACGACCTCGGCCACCCCGGACAGGCCGGTGAGCCGGTCCGGAGCCACGCCGGCCGACGTGTAGACGAACGGTGCCGGGTCGTCAGGATCCTGGTCGGCGAAAAGCGCCGCCGCCGGGTCCAGGTCGGCGCTTCCCGAAACCACGGCCAGCCGGGGACGCACCGCCTGGCCCCGGGTGGCCCTGCGCCCGCCCACGGCGGCGGCTGGCGTCAGCGGCGGGCGGTAGCCCTCGGCCCGCACGGTCCCGGCACCCACCAGCACCACGTCGGCGAGGCCGCGCACAACGCCAAGAAGGCGACGGTCGGCATCGCCGCCCAGCGGACCCGAGAGTCCGTCGACGGCGGTGGCCCCGTCCACCGAGGCGACCATGTTCACCAGCACCCACGGTCGCCCTGCGGGGGCGGGGCGTTCGACATCGTGGTAGACGGCGACCGGATCGACGTCGTCTCCGGCGGAGCGGGGGAACACCTGTTGCACGTCCCGACGGTAGCCGTCGCCCGGCAGGTCGGGACTGGCGGGGTCCTGTGGACGGCTGTGGAGAAACCGGGGGTCATCCACCGCCATTTCCACAACTCATGCCCTTCCCCTCCACAGGGTGGCCTTTCTAGGGTGGTGCGACGAACGGGGACGTTGGTCCCCGGTTCGGGCCATGCCCAGGTCGTAGTGTGGGACAGCCCGGACAGGTGATCGAGCGGAAGATGGTTTCAACGACATGAGCCTGATGCCAGAACGTGGCGTCCTCGGCATCCGGCGGTTGTTCACCGAGGCGGGAGTCCATCCCTACGACGCCGTCGTCTGGGAGCACCGAGAGTCCCGTCTGGTCGACCACCGGGACGGGTCCGTCGCCTTCGAGCAGCTCGGGGTCGAGGTGCCCGCTTCGTGGTCCGTGAACGCCACCAACATCCTCGCCCAGAAGTACTTCCGGGGGAAGGTCGGCACGCCCGAGCGGGAGTCCTCGCTGCGTCAGGTCGCCGACCGGATCGTCGACACCATTGCAGCCTGGGGCCGCGACGACGGCTACTTCACCGACGACGACGAGGCCGACGCCTTCGCCGACGAACTCAAGCACCTGATCGTCTCGCAGAAGGCCGCCTTCAACTCGCCGGTGTGGTTCAACATCGGTGTTCCCGACACCCCCCAGCAGGCATCGGCCTGCTTCATCCTGTCGGTCGACGACAAGATGACGTCGATCCTCAACTGGTACGTCGAAGAAGGCGTCATCTTCAAGGGCGGGTCCGGAGCGGGCGTCAACCTCAGCCGCATCAGGTCGTCACGCGAGGCCCTCAAGGGCGGAGGCACGGCCAGTGGCCCGGTCAGCTTCATGCGGGGAGCGGACGCATCGGCGGGCACCATCAAGAGCGGGGGTAAGACCCGCAGGGCCGCCAAGATGGTCGTCCTCGATGCCGACCACCCCGACGTCGAGGAGTTCATCTGGTGCAAGGCCCGCGAAGAGCACAAGCTGCGGGCACTCGAGGCTGCCGGCTTCGAGGTGGGACTCGACGGTTCTGATTCGCACTCGATCCAGTACCAGAACGCCAACAACTCCGTCCGGGTCTCCGACGAGTTCATGCAGGCCGTAGCCGACGATGCCGACTGGGACCTCACGGCCCGTACCGACGGTTCGGTCATCGACACCCTGAAGGCCCGCCGCCTGTTCCGCCAGGTTGCCGAGGCGGCCTGGGAGTGCGCCGACCCGGGCCTCCAGTTCGACACCACCATCAACCGCTGGCACACGGCCGCCAACACCGGCCGGATCACGGCAAGCAATCCATGCAGTGAATACGTCCACCTCGACAATTCGGCCTGCAACCTGGCCAGCCTCAACCTGTTGTCGTTCCTCAGCGACCACGACACCGACGCCATCGGCGGGTTCGACCTCGAGGGGTTCCTGCACGCCGTCGAGGTCGTGTTCACGGCCCAGGAGATCCTGGTCGGCAACGCCGACTATCCGACGGAACCCATAGCCGAGACCACCCGGGACTTTCGACAACTGGGCCTCGGCTACGCCAACCTGGGCGCCCTGCTCATGGCGCTCGGGCTGCCCTACGACAGCGATGAGGGGCGCTCTGTGGCGGCGGCGATCACTTCGTTGATGACCGGCCACGCCTACCGCACCTCGGCCCGAATGGCCGACCGCATGGGTCCGTTCGCCGGCTACGAGGCCAACCGTGAGCCCATGCTGCGGGTGCTCGCCCAGCACCGCGAGGCGGCCGAGATGCTCGATGGTTCGGTGGCGCCGGTCCTCGTCGAGGCAGGGCGCGAGGCGTGGTTCGAGGCCTGCGCCCTGGCCCAACGTGTCGGGGTCCGCAACAGCCAGGCCACGGTGCTGGCCCCCACCGGCACCATCGGCCTCCTCATGGACTGCGACACCACCGGCATCGAGCCCGACCTGAGCCTGGTCAAGACCAAGCGCCTCGTCGGCGGTGGCACCATGTCGATCGTCAACCGGACCGTGCCCAGGGCGCTCGAACGCCTCGGCTACGACGACGAGACTGCGGCGGCGATCATCGACCACATCGACAGTCGGCACTCGGTGGCCGGATGCACCGACCTTCAGCCCGGCCATGCCGACGTGTTCGCCACCTCGATGGGCGACCACTTCATCCACCACATGGGCCATATCCGCATGATGGCCGCCGTCCAGCCGTTCCTGTCCGGCGCCATCTCCAAGACCTGCAACATGCCCGAGGACGTCTCTGTCGACGACGTCGAGGAGCTCTACTTCGAGTCGTGGCGGCTCGGCCTCAAGGCGGTCGCCATCTACCGCGACAACTGCAAGGTCGGGCAGCCCCTCGCATCAGGTAACGACTCGCCGGCCGCCGCAGTCAGCGAGGTCGTCGCAGCCGTCTCCACGGCCGAGCCGGTGCGTCGGCGCCTGCCGCGGTCCCGCCGTTCGCTCACCTTCGAGTTCCGGGTCGCCGACTGCAAGGGCTTCGTCACCGTCGGCGAGTACGAAGACGGTCGGCCCGGCGAGATCTTCATGCGGGTCTCCAAGCAGGGCTCCACCCTGTCCGGGATCATGGACGCCTTCGCCATCTCGCTCAGCCACGGCCTCCAGTACGGGGTGCCGCTGCGGGCGTTCGTCGAGGCGTTCACCGGCATGCGATTCGAACCGGCCGGCATGACCGACGATCCCGACCTGCGGATCGCTTCGAGCATCATCGACTACCTGTTCCGGCGCCTGGCCGTCCTGTACCTCACCCCTGAAGAGCGGGCCGAACTCAACATCCTCACCACCAACGAGCGCACCCAGCCCACGCTCCCCGGTGTCGAGGAGTCCACCACCGAGACGACACAGGGTCAGGATGTGCCGCCCGATCCGCCGTCGGTGCCGTCTGCCGCACAGTTCGCCGCCCACCTGTCGTCGGGTTCGTCAGCCGATGCCCCGCTCTGCATGCTGTGCGGTATCGCGATGCAGCGGGCCGGGTCCTGTTACGTGTGCACCGACTGCGGCGCCACCAGCGGTTGCTCGTGATGGCACGCCTGCAGTTCTCCTACGGGACCATGGGGTCGGGCAAGAGCACGCTCGCCCTCCAGATCCACCACAACCTGTCGTCGCGCAACCTCAACGGCTTGCTGTGCAGCCAACTCGACCGGGCCGACGGCAAGGTGTCGAGCGCCCTCGGCGTCTCAGCCGACGCCGTAGAGGTGGGCCCGCGCCTCGACCTCTATGAGTTGGCGCTGGCGATGGTCGAACGCCATGGGAACCTCGACTACGTCGTCTGCGACGAGGCGCAGTTCTACACCGCTGCCCAGGTCGGCCAGTTGGCGCGGATCGTCGACGAGTTGGGTGCCGATGTCTTCGCCTTCGGCCTGCTCACGACGTTCCAGGGTGAGTTGTTCGAGGGCACCAAGCGCCTTCTCGAGATGGCCGACGAGTCCGCCGAGATCCAGGTCGAGGCCCGCTGCTGGTGCGGCGAGCGGGCCACCCACAACGCTCGTCTGGTCGACGGCGATCAGGTCTACGACGGCGAACTGTTCCTCGTCGACGACCCCGACGACCACCAGGTCACCTACGAACTGCGGTGTAGGCGTCACTGGCTGGCGGGCGACAGCGGTGGGGTTGCCCGGGTCACGGCACACGCTTCAGCCATCGAGGGCTGATCCTGCTGGTTCTGCGAGGATTCAGGCCTCGGGCATGTTCTGGAGGTGCCAACTGATGTCGTCGACGAGGTCGAGCTTCGAGTAGTCGCGTTCCGAGAACCGCCACTCGCCGTCGACCCGTTCGAAGCGGTCGTGGTAGCGGCCGGCGGCCACGGGTTGCAGCGGCCCGTCGTGGACCTGCTGGAGCACGGTGTAGTAGCTGCGGCACGTGGCCGTGCCGTCGGCCTCGTCGATGTCGAGGATCGGGTTGGTCACGATGTGCTTCGTGCGCGGGGTTCCGTCGTCGTGGATGATCACCATCGTCCGCCAGATCTCGAGGATCCCGGCGCGGTCGACAACCAGGGGGGCGTCCGGGTCGAGGATGATCTGTGCGTGGGCGAACAGGTCGGCGCAGGCATCGTGCTCGCCGGCATCGAACAGTTCGGCGTACCGGTGGAGCAGGTTCGTGATGGCCGTGGCACTGTCCATGGTGGTTACCTTCAGCCTGCGGCGAGTGCCTGAGTGGCTTCCCAGAGGTCTTGTTCGAGGTCGACGGTATCTGGCGCCGACCGAGCGGCACCGGGCAGTCGGGCGCCCGGTTGTTCGGCGATCGTGGCGGCCAGGGCGGACAGGCGCTCGGTGAAGCCGTCGCCGCTGTAACCCGACGGGTCGATCACGACGTAGAACTGGCCCAGGTCGTGGGGAGCGCCTTCGGGGGCCTTGAGTGGAGGGACGTCCACGCTGAGGCGCGAGCCTGTCAGGCCGGCGGCGAGCACCTCGACCATCAGCCCGAGGCCGTAGCCCTTGTAGCCACCGGTCGAGAGAAGCGACCCGCCGAGTGCCGCATCGGGGTCCGTCGTCGGGTTGCCTTCGGCATCCACGGCCCATCCCGGTGGGATCGCCTCGCCGGCAGCGGCCGCCATCGTGACCTTGCCGAGGGCGACGGCGCTGGTGCTGAAGTCGAACTGGAAGGCGATCCCGCCCTCACCGTCGGGTACGGCCATGGCCAGGGGGTTGGTGCCGAGCACCGCCTTCGAACCGCCCGGCGGCGCCACCCGTGGCGTGGCGTTCGTGGCGCCGATGGCCAGCAGTCCCTGACGGGCGAACTGTTCGGTGAAGTAGCCGAGCGCTGTGCAGGTGTGGGTGTGCTCGACGGAAAGCCCGCAGATCCCGTTGCTGCGGGCCGAGGTCACGGCGTGCGGGAAGGCGGCAGCGAAGGCCGACTGGGCGAACCCGAGGCGACCGTCAACTCGGACGGCTCCGGGGCGGTCGACCGACACGACCGGGTCGGCGTTTCCGTCGATGCGGCCGGTCTCGAGTTGACGGCAGTAGCTCTCGAGGTAGTAGAGGCCGCAGATCCGGTTGCCGTTGCCCTCGGCGACCCTGACGGCGTTGGCGACGTGTGCAGCGATGTCGTCCCGACAGCCGTGGCGCACGAGCGCCCGGTGGGTCGTCGACTCGATGGCGTCGAGCGATACCCGGGTCACGTTCGGGTCCTCGTCGGCTGAGGTCACGGAGCGGGCTTGAGGGCGGCGTCGAGGGCCGCCTCGGAGACGAGGAAGCCGGCGGCGGCGGTGTCGAGTCGCTCCCATAGCGAGCGGTCGACGGGAAGGCCGTCGTGGTACGCCGTCGTGAGCTCGTCCTCGGTTCGGTCGTGGGGGACGGGAGCCGGTCCGTCCACGACGAGGTCCAGGGACGGCACGAGGTCGGTGCCGGCGAGGTCGGCGATGGTGCCGACAGGGGGGGTGTACCGGACGCCTCGCCGTTCCAGGTCCCGGAGCGAGCGGGCGATGGCTGCGAGGGGCGGGGGAGGGTCGAATCCGACCGTTGTCCGACCGCTGGAGTGTGCGACCACCTCTGCAGCAGCCAGGTGGAACGAGGCGTGTGCGGCTTCTTCGAGGAGGTCGGCGTCGGCGAGCGTCACCCAGGCGGCGAGCCCGCCGCCGTGGTGGACCTCGCAGAAGGCGATCTCGGCGGCGAGGCGGTCGGCCAGGTCGGCGTCGCAACCGTGTGAGCGGCTGGCGCGGTGGACCTGGTCGACGACCTCGCGGGGGGCGACGGTGATGGTCATCCGAAGACCTGGCCGAACAGCCGTCGCCAGTTGCCACCGAGCACGGCGTCGCGCTCGCCCGGGTCGAATCCGACCTCGTCGAGTCCCTCGGCCAGGGAGGGGAAGTCCTGTGGGCCTTGGAACCAGTTCGGCCACGGCGGGAACGGGGGTACCTCGTCGGGGTTCGCAGGGCGGTCCCAACGGCCGCTGCGCATCCAGCCGAGGGCGTCGGGCTGCCACCCGACGACGGCGTCGGTGCCGATGGCCACGTGGTCGACCCCGATCTGTTCGGCGAGGTCGGCCAGCATCCGGCAATAGGCGGAGCGGGGTACGTCGGCGCCTCCGATGAACAGCGGGTAGAGCGTGCAGCCGATCACGCCACCCCGGGCCGCCAGGGCCCCGATGAGGTCGTCGGGCTTGTTGCGGGCCGATGGGCAGAACGAGGCGGGGTTGCCGTGCGTGACGGCTATGGGATTGGCCGAGGCATCGATGGCATCGCGGCCGGTGACGTTGCCGACGTGCGAGATGTCGACCAGGACCCCGGCGTCGTCGAGGGCGGCGACCATCCGATGGCCGGCGCGGGTCAGGCCCCCGTCGTGTGGCTCCCAGCAACTCGAGCCGAGGTGGTTGGCGATGTTGTAGGTGAGTTGGACCACCCGCACGCCTACGTCGGCGAAGATGCCGGCCATCTCGGGGTCGTCGCCGAGCATCGAACTGTTCTGGAAGCCCAGCACGATGCCGAGAACGTCGTCTGTGACGGCCTGCTCCATCCCGGCCACGTCTGTGACGATTCGGACCATGTCGGCGTTCTGGCGGGCGAAGTGGCGCCAGGAGCCGATCCGGGTCATGGCGCCGGCCGTGTCCTCCCAGACGCCGCAGGTGGCGTGGACCACGTCGATGCCGCCGGAACGGACCTGTTCGACGACCGGCCTGCTCCAGTCGTTGATCTGGAGTCCGTCGATGATCATGGGGATTCCTCCGTGGGACGCTGGGGCCATACCCAGTCGTCGGTGGTGGTCGGGCTGAGGTCGTCGATGCGGGGCGCCCCCTGGAACAGCGTTACCCGCAGCCAGTCGGTGGACTTCGGCGAGAAGTTGTCCATGCCGTACATCGCCAACTGGAAGCGCTGGAGTTCGAGGGGAAGGAAGCCGGCGGCGCAGGCATTGTCGCGGGGCTCGCCGTAGGGCTGGTCGCTTCCGAGGAGTCGCTTCACGGCGTTGCCGTGGCCGGGGTGGTCGGCGAGCAGCATCCCGGCTGCGGTGTCACCGGGAAGCTCATCGAGGGTCCGGCGCAGGTCGAGGAGGCGGTGTGCCACGTCGATGGCGACCTCGTGGTGGCCGGGGTCGAGTGCCGTGCGCTCGCAGCGCCTCGGCTCGTCGCTGTTGTCGGAGACGACCCACCAGAAATGGCGACCAGCGGGGGAGTCGAGGTCGAGGTCATCAAGCCAGCCGTAGCGTTCTGTGAGCAGTCGGCGCAGCGTGTCGACGGTGGCCAGCGGGTCGACCTCGACCTCCTCGTCCACTGTCAGGAGCCGGTCGACCTCGTCGTCAGCCAGGCCCTCGTCGAGTTCGATGAGGAGCGAGACGACCAGTTCGCAGGTCTCGACGTCGTGGGATTCGGCCCAACGGAACAGAGCGTCGAATGGTGCCGGCCCGTCAGCCATCTCGTTGAGTTGCGTGGCTACCAACCGTGCGCGCACGGCGAGGGAGGCCGGTCCGAGCCAGGGTGGGCGGTCGTCGCCACCGAGGGCCGAGAAGTGTGCGACCGCCCGGTCGGTCCAGCGCCGGAGGGCCGCCAACCGTTCCGGGGTGCCGGGCAGTGTCCGCACGTTGGCGAGCGCGAGTTCCCGGACGCCGGCCCAGGCGTTGAGGATGCGGGGGTGTTTGAAGGCGTAGGGCACGAGCCCCAGGCCCGTGGCGTTGCCGAGACCGAAGTAGTTACGCCAGTCGCCGTCGAACCGGGCCGCCGAGTCGCCGCCCCGTGCCCTGGCGCAGTGCTCGACCTGCTCGTAGCCCAACTCGCGAAACAGCCATGCGCACAGGAGCTGTGCCCGGTAGGGGGCCTGCAGGGGATGTTCCCCGAAAAGCCCGGGGTACGAGCGCATGCCGAACTTGCCGTTCCCGTAGAAGGCGGTGCTGCGCAGGATGTATCCGGCATCGGCCACCTTGTCGACCTCGGGCTGGAGGCCGCCGGCCAGGCGGTCGACGAGGTAGTCGTAGAAGCGCACGCTGCGGTTTCCGCGTGTCAGCACCAGGACCCGTGGGTCGAGCCGTGCGGCCTCCTGGAGCGGCACTGATTCACGGAGCCTGGCCAGGTAGGCGTCGTCGACGGCGCCTTCGACGAGGGCACCGCTCACCTCCCAGGCCGGTGCGATGACCCGGTCGGTGTGGAGGGACTCGTCGAGCGTGGTCGTGAAGGCGACGAAGTCGAACTGGCGGCCGTCGATGTCCGTCCGGTAGACGGCATGGCCGCGGCCTTCGGCATCCATGTCGAAATCGACCAGCCGTGATTGCCAACCGTCGCGTGCGGCACGTCTCAGCAGGGTGCGGGTGAAGCTGTAGCGGGTGAGGCGGGCGGCTCCGAGTTGGGTCGGGGCCATGACGACCTCGGGGGAACGCAGATCGGCGTGTCGATCAGACAGCATCTCGTCGAGGTTGCTGCGTAGGACCGCCGTTCCGCTCATCGCCTGGTACCGGGCCGGATGTAGGCGGTGCGGGTGCGGGTGAAAAACTCGAGGGCAGTGTCGCCCTGTTCGCGGGCGGCGTGTCCCGAGGAATTCTTCTCGCCACCGAACGGGGCGTGGATCTCGGAGCCGGTGGTCGGTGCGTTGACCTTGACGAGGCCCGCCTCGAGCTCGTGGACGGCACGGTCGATGCGCCAGAGGTCGTTCGTGAAAATCGACGCCGACAGGCCGAACCGGGTGTCGTTGGCGAGGGCGAAGGCCTCATCCTCACCGTCGGCGCGAATGACGGTGCTCACGGGACCGAAAACCTCGTCGCGGCAGATGGTGAGGTCTGGCGTGCCTGAGAACAGGGTGGGTGCGTAGTAGCAGGGACCGGCGGGGGCGGTGGCGTTGACCGCCACGGCCTCGGCTCCTTCGGCGAGGGCGGCGTCGACGGCCTCGGCGACCTCGGTACGGGCCCCGGCCGACACCAGCGGCCCGATCTCAGTGTCGTCCTCGCGTCCGTCGCCGACCCGGAGGGCCTCGACCGCTACGGACATGCGCTCGAGTAGTTCGTCGTGGATGTCGCCGACCGCAATGACCCGACGGGTGGCCGTGCACTTCTGGCCCGTGGCACCCATGGCACCGCCCACGGCTCCGGCTACGGCGAGGTCGAGGTCGGCGTCGTCGAACACGATGCACGGGTTGTGGCCACCGAGTTCCAGTTGGACGCGGCCGTTGCGGGCGGTCACGACGTCGCGGATCTGCTGGCCGACCGGCACCGAGCCGGTGAAGGTGACACCGTCGACGCGCTCATCGGCGACCATGGCGGCCCCCATAGAGCCCGGGCCGAGGACGAGGTTGAGAACGCCGTCGGGCAGCCCTGCATCGGCGAGCAGGCGGGCGATGGCAACCGAGAGCAGCGGCGTGTCACTGGCCGGTTTCCAGACGACCGTGTTGCCCGTGGCCAGGGCTGGTGCCAACTTCCAGACGGGGATGAGCAGGGGAAAGTTCCAGGGTGTGACCACGCCGACGACCCCGAGCGGGACCCGCACGGTGCGGATGGTCTCGCCCGGCACGTTGTTGGGGAAGATTCGCTCGCTGGACATCTTGGCTATGGCCGCCTGGTAGCGGAACGTCTCGGCGGCCAGCGTGGCCTCGCCACGCGACTCGGCGAGCGTCTTGCCTTCCTCGAGGGTGCACAGCAGCGCCAGGTCGTCGGCACGTTCGTCGAAGAGACGGGCCGCCTGTTCGAGGATCCGGGCCCGGGCGCCGAAGGGGAGCGATCGCCACGAGGACCGGGCCTCGACGGCGGCGCCGACGGCGTCGGAGGCGGTTCCGGCATCGCCGATCGGGTAGTCGCCGACCGGCTCGTCGGGACGGGCGGGGTTGAGGCTCACACCGGTCCCGGCAGCCCCATCGGTGACCCAGTCGCCGGCGATGAAGTGTGCCCCGACAGGGGTAAAGGCGTTCATCCGGTGAGTGTAGGAGGGCATCGATCCCGGGTTGGCAACAGCGGTCCCACAGCGGGCAGCGGGCCGCTCCGGCGGTATTGTGCGATCCGTGAGCGACTACCGGGCCCCGCTGGCCGATATCCGCCTCGTGCTTCACGAGATCGCCGACCTGGAAGGCATCTGCGGCCTGCCGGGCTTCGAACACGTGGACCCCGACACCATCGACAGCGTGCTTGACGAGTTCGGCCGCTTCGCGGAAGAGGTCATCGCTCCAACCCATCGGATCGGCGACGCTGAAGGCTGCTCGGTCTCCGATGGCGTCGTCACGCTCCCGCAGGCCTTCCACGATGCCTATGACCAGTACCTGGCCGCCGGATGGGGTGCCGTGACCCAGGATCCCGACTACGGAGGCGGCGGCTTCCCGGCGCTGTTCCAGACGGTGATGACCGAACTGCTCGGAACGGCCTGCAGGTCCTGGACACTGGGGCCGCTGCTGACGGTCGGTGCCATCGATGCCGTCCACAGGTTCGGCGACGAGCACCTCAAGGAGACCTTCCTGCCCCGGATGGTGTCAGGCGAGTGGACCGGCACCATGAACCTCACCGAACCCCAGGCGGGTTCCGACGTGGGGGCACTCACCACGCGGGCCGAACCCTGCGACGACGGCACCCACCGCATCTTCGGCACCAAGATCTTCATCACGTTCGGCGAACACGAACTGACCGACAACATCGTCCACCTGGTGCTGGCCCGCACCCCCGACAGCCCACCCGGAACAAGGGGCATCTCGTGCTTCATCGTGCCCAAGTTCCTCGTCAACGACGACGGCAGCATCGGCGAGCGCAACGACCTCACCTGTGTGTCCGTCGAGCACAAGCTCGGCCTCCATGCCAGCCCGACCTGTGTCATGTCGTATGGAGACGCTGGTGAGGGCGCCGTGGGCTACCTCATCGGCGAGGAGCACCAGGGCATGCGGATCATGTTCACGATGATGAACAATGCCCGCCTGGGCGTCGGCGTCGAGGGGCTCGCCGTCTCGGAGCGGGCCCTGCAGTTGGCAGCTGGCTTTGCCCAGGAGCGTCGGCAGGGTCGTGCCGTCGGTGCCGCCAAGGGCGAATCGTCGCCGATCGTCGAACACCCCGATGTGCGTCGCATGCTGCTCACGATGCGGGCGTCGGTCGACGCCATGCGGTGCCTGCTCTACCTCAACGCAGCGACCCTCGACGTGGCCGCCCGCCATGCCGACCCCGATGTCCGGCAGGCGGCCACCGACCGGGTCGAGCTCTACACCCCGATCTCGAAGGCCTGGAGCACGGACCTGGGTGTCGAGATGGCGTCGATCGGCATACAGGTGCACGGCGGCTACGGCTACATCGAGGAGACCGGTGCGGCCCAGATCCTGCGCGATTCGCGTATCTCGCCGATCTACGAGGGCACCAACGGGATCCAGGCCATGGACCTGGTCGGCCGGAAGCTTCCGATGGGCGGGGGAGCGGTCGTGGCGGGACTCCTCGACGAGATCGGCAGCCTCGACGGCGACCTTGCGACGGCCGGCGACGACTTCGGTTCGATCCGCGGCGGCCTCGCCGACGGACTCGATGCCCTGAACGAGGCCACCGGGTGGCTCATGGAGAACGGCCTCGCCGACCCCCGCCATGCGCTGGCTGGCGCAACGCCCTACCTGCGCATGTTCGGAGACCTCCTCGGCGGGTGGCTCCTCGCCCGCCTGGCCCTGGCCGCCGTGGCCCGTACCGACGCGGGTGACGACGATCCCGCACTTGCCGACAAGGTCGTGATCGCCCGGTTCTGGGCCGAGCAGCACCTGCCGCTGGTTCGGGGTCGCCTCGGTTCGGTGACCGCCGGCTTCGACGACCTGATGGCTCTGGGTGCTGATCGCTTCTCTGTGCCCCTGATGTGATAGCGGCTATTCCCAGCCCATCAGCGGGTTCCTTCGGCCTGGGGCCCCTCGAGATCCGCGGCTACGGCATCATGATCGCCCTCGGCGTGATGGTGGCCGTCTCATGGGGCCAGCGACGGTGGGTGGACAAGGGCGGTAGCGCCGACCACATTTCGACAATCGCCATCTGGGCCGTGCCGGCCGGGCTCATCGGGTCGCGGCTGTACCACGTGGCCACCGATTGGCAGAAGTTCCGCGGCCGCTGGCAGGACGTGCCTGCCGTCTGGCAGGGTGGTCTCGGCATTCCCGGAGGCCTGGCCGCCGGGGTCGTCGTCGGTGTGCTTGTCGCCCGCCGTCAGGGCATCTCGATGCCGAGGGTGCTCGACGCCCTCGTCCCGACCCTGCCGGTTGCACAGGCAATTGGCCGATGGGGCAACTGGTTCAACCAGGAGCTCTTCGGGCGGCCCACCGACCTGCCGTGGGGTCTGAGCATTGACGTCGACCACCGGCCGGCGGCTCACCTGACGGCCGAGACCTTTCATCCCACGTTCCTGTACGAGGGGCTGTGGAACCTGGCCCTTGCGGCCATTCTGGTTCGGGTGGACCGCCGTGGCGTGTTGAAGCCGGGGCGCCTCGTCGGCTTGTGGGCGTGCGGATATGGGCTGGGCCGCCTCTGGGTCGAGAGCCTGCGGATCGACCACGCATCGCTGGTCGCCGGTGTGCGGGTGAACATCTGGATGAGCCTCGTCGCAATCGTCATCGGCGGTGCGGTAGCCGTGACCAGTCGGAACTACCGTGACGCAGCATGAGGAACGCCTCGGGTGACGAGTACCAGCGTGTCGACCGCACCTTCGCGTTCATCGACCTATCCGGCTTCACGTCGTTCATCGACGCGGAGGGCGATGGTGCGGCACTCGACGTCCTGCATGCCTTCAAGTCGTCGGTCCGTCAGATCGCAGCCAAGAAGGGCGTCCGGATCGCCAAGTGGCTGGGTGACGGAGCGATGCTCGTCGGGACCGAACCGGAGCGCACGGTCGAGGTCATCATCGAGATCGAGGGCGTGATCGACATGAGCGGATCTCCGCTCAAGCTGCGAGCCGGTATCGCCAAGGGTCCGGTGTTGCTGGTGGAGGGTGAGGACCACATCGGGGATGCGGTGAACCTGGCCTCGCGCCTCTGCGACATCGCCGAGTCCCATCAGGTGCTGGCGCCGGCTTCGCTCGTGTCGTCGCTCCTCGTCAACTCCGAGGTGGAGCCGGTCGGTGACCTGGAGATCAGTGGGTTCTCCGAGCCGGTGCCCGTCGTGAGGTTGCTCCCCGAGGGCGGCCTCGTCGATTCCTGAACGGCAAGAGCCGCTGTGAACCCCTTCGAGGAGGCGATCGGTCGGGTGCTTGGCGCACTGGGCCCCGGTGAGGTGGTCACCTACGGAGAAGTGGCGGTTGAAGCGGGGTTCCCCGGGGCACATCGGGCAGTGGGTCGGTTCCTTGGCACCCACGAGGGATATCCGTGGTGGCGGGTGGTGACCTCGACCGGCCGACTTGTCCCCGGGCTGGAGGCGGATCAGGCCCGTCGCCTGGCTGAAGAAGGGGTCGTTGTGCGGGACGGACGGGTCATGGAGGGCTGAGCGGCACCGTTCCGGTAGGGTGGGGCCACCGTTCGGGAAGAGTCGACCGCTGGTGTGTCGGCCCCGGGCGTCCTCGTCACCCGGAGAACGGTGACGTGACCCGCTCTTCGTTGCGGGTGACGAACACGGCGGCCAGGCCGCCGGGAACAGGTACACATGACCACCACCGGGTTTGCCGACCTGGGCGTGGACGCCGATCTGGTGTCCGCTCTCTCCGATCAGGGCATCGAGACCCCGTTCGCCATTCAGTCCCTCACGATCGCCGACGGCCTGGCCGGCCGCGACGTATGCGGAAAGGCCAAGACCGGCTCGGGTAAGACGCTTGCCTTCGGCCTGCCGCTCGTACAGCTGTTGTCGAAGGCCGAACCGGGGTGCCCGACGGGCCTCGCTCTCGTGCCCACACGCGAGCTGGCGGTCCAGGTCTGCCGCGAGCTCGAGCCGTTGGCTGCGCGCCGGGGCATCCGCATCCACGCCATCTACGGCGGTGCCCCGATCGAGAAGCAGATCAGTGCGTTGAAGCGAGGAGTCGAGTTCGTGGTCGCCACCCCGGGCCGGATGATCGACCTCATCGACCGCAAGGAACTCTCCGTGGCGGGCATCGAGCGGATCGTCATCGACGAGGCGGACCGCATGGCCGACATGGGCTTCATGCCCCAGGTCGAGTGGATCCTCCGCGGCATCGAGGGCGAGCACCAGACGTTGCTGTTCTCGGCGACGCTCGACGGGATGACCGCCGGCCTCATCAGCCGCTACCAGCACGATCCGGCGATGTACGCCATCGACGAAGACGAGCCCACGGTCGCGGAGATGGAGCACCGGTTCCTCGCCGTCCACCAGATGGACCGGGTTCGGGTGGCTGCCGCCATCATCGGGGCATCCAACCGCACGATCATCTTCACCCGCACGCGGTGGGGTGCCGACAAGTTGGCCCAGTCGCTCCAGGACGAGGGTGTCGATGCCGCCCCCATCCACGGTGACCTGCGCCAGGAGAAGCGCGAGAAGTCGTTGCGCGACTTCTCCTCCGGCAGGGTCAAGGCCCTCGTAGCGACCGACGTCGCCGCCAGGGGCATCCACGTCGACGACGTCGACGTGGTCATCCACCACGATCCCCCCTCCGACGCCAAGACCTATGTCCACCGGTCAGGTCGCACGGCGCGGGCCGGCGAGTCCGGCCTCGTGGTGAGCCTGGTGCTCTGGAACGAGGAGCTCGAGGTGCGCAAGCTGATGCGGCGCCTCGGCATGAAGCATCCGATCGTCGAGGTGTTCTCCAACGACCCCCGGTTGGCCGACCTGACCTCCTGGGACCCGGCGGCTGACGCCGCCTGATCGACCTCCTGTTTCGGTGGCCCGGCCGGGGGGTTCCTCGGGGTCCGGACACCTGGGCGAGGCCGCCCGGGCTGCAGGTGCGGCCGCCGACCCGGGTCGGCTCGCCGATGTCGGTCGCCTCCACGAGGAGTCGATGCCGGACCGGCATGCCCGCGGCGCCTTCTACACACCGGCCGACGTCGCCACTTCGCTGGTGGCGGTGACCGTCGAGCGGGGACCGGTCGTCGATCCGGCTTGCGGGGCCGGCGTGTTCCTGCTGGCCGCCGGCATCAGGTTGGCTGGACGGGGTGCCAACCCGCGTGACGTGGCCACCGCCCAACTCTTCGGCACCGACACTGATCCCGTGGCGGTCCACCTGACGAGGTGCGCCCTGGCCGGCTGGGCCGGAGTCGAACCGTCAGAGGTGGTCGGGGTCGTCGAGGCGGATCCCCTGGTGGCGGGTCGGTCGTCGTGGCCGACTGCGCCGGGGGTCGGATTCGGGGCGGTCGTGGGCAACCCACCGTTCCTCGGCCAGTTGCGTGCAGGCACGGCGTTCGACGACGACCGCCGGCGGGAACTCCGCGAGAGGTTTCCGGACCTTGTGGGTGCCTACACGGATGTCGCCTGGTTGTTCCTGGCCCTCGGAGCGGACCTTCTGGCCCCGGGGGGCCGGATGTCGCTCATCCAACCGCAATCCCTGTTGTCGGCACGCGACGCTGCGGCCGTCCGCGGCTTCCTGCTCGGACGTGGAAGGCTCGACGCCCTCTGGCTCGACCGTTCGGGTGTCTTCGACGGCCGCACGCCCGTGTGTGCACCGGTGTTCGAACGAACGTCGGCTGGTGGCTCGGAAGTGACCCTGTTGGCCGACCGTCACCTTGAGCCGACCGGTACTGCTGGGGCACCGAACGGAACGGAGGGCTGGGGCGGGTTGGTTGCAGGCCTGCTCGGCATTCCGACTGTGTCGCCGATCGGCGATGGTTGCGTCGCCGACATGGCGCGGGTGACCGCCGGGTTCCGCCAGCACTTCTACGGGCTGGTAGACGCCGTAGGGGAGGAGGCGGATGTCGGATCGGGTCGACCGCTGGTCACGACCGGCCTCGTTGATCCGCTGAACTGTCGTTGGGGGTCGTCAAGGGCGAGGTTCGCCGGTCGACGCTGGTCGGCGCCCGTGGTCGACCCTGACGCTGTGGCGGACGAAGGGGTTGCCGCCTGGATCGACGAACGGCATCGCCCGAAGTTGCTCGTAGCGTCGCAGACCCGCATTGTCGAGGCGATGGTCGACCCCGAGGGGGGCACGGTGCCGCTCACGCCGCTAATCACCGTCGAGCCCGACCCGTCCGACCTCTGGCGCCTCGCCGCAGCCCTTTCGTCGCCACCCGTCTCCGCCCTCGCAGCGGTCGCGGCGGCCGGCGTCGGCCGTTCGACGGGGCGCATCCGCCTGACCGCCACGCAGGTGTCGGCCCTGCCGCTTCCCGCCGACCGCACGATCTGGGACGAGGGCGCCGAGGCGGCGATGGCGATCCACGAGGCCGATGGGATGGCCACGGCGCAACAGTGGAGGGCGTTTGGCGAGGTGATGTGTGGGGCCTACGGGGTGCCGTCGATGCCGCTTCTCGATTGGTGGTGGGCTGCCCATCCGGCGTTGCGGACGACAAACACGTGACCGGCGGTTGCCGTCACCCCCTACACTGTTCCGAAACATCACGAGCGGCCCGGCCGAAGGCCGGGTCCGGCAACCTGGGACGGACACCCAAGGTGCCCGCTCATCCCGGCAACGGGGTGGGGATGTGGTCCCGGTCGGGCGAACCGGCTGGGGCAACGAAGTGTCCGGTGGAGGCGCCTGCGCCCACCCACCGGCGACGGGCCGGAGGTGTCCCCCCGCAGATCGGGAACGGACGAGCGATGAGCGGTGACGAGACGCAGTCGGGCGATGGTCCGGCGGGGCGCGACCTCGACCTGCCCCCCGAAGCCCTCCTGCATCCCCGCGGGTATTCGGCCGATCTGCCTGTCACCGGCGCCTGGCAGTTGGGCGACCCGGTCGGCGACCGACGATTCCACAGCGTCGGGCACGGTCGCCCCTTCGCCCTCGAGGGCGGCGGCATCCTCCCCGAGGTCACGATGGCCTACGAGACATGGGGCGAACTGTCGTCGGCAGCCGACAATGCCGTCCTCGTCTGCCATGCCCTGACCGGCGATTCCCACGCCCACGGAGGTGTGGGCGAGGCGCATTCCACCCCGGGGTGGTGGAATGGGGTCATCGGTCCGGGCTGCGGGCTGGACACGGACCGATACTTCGTGGTGTGTGTCAACGTCCTCGGCGGTTGTCAGGGGTCGACTGGGCCGGCGACGGTCGACCCAGGGACCGGCAGGCCCTATGCCTCGGCGTTTCCGCCGGTCACGGTGCGCGACATGGTGCGCTGCCAGGCCGCGGTCGCCGACCACCTGGGGATCAACCGCTGGCTCGGTGTTGTGGGTGGTTCGATGGGCGGCATGCAGGCGCTGGAATGGGCCGTGATGTACCCGGAGCGGGTGCGCTCGGTGGCACCGATCGCCACGGCACTGGCTGCCAGTGCCTGGCAGATCGCCTGGAGCGCCGCCGGCCGCACGGCCCTGGCGATCGATCCCCGGTTTCGTGACGGTGACTACTACGACGCAGCGCCCGGCGACGGACCGCACGCCGGGCTCGCCGTGGCCCGGTCGATTGCCCAGATCCACTACCGGAGCGGCCCGGTGTTCGGCGACCGGTTCGGCCGTGAGTTGGTCGACCCACGCAAGGTGTTCGACCGCTGGGACCGCTTCCAGGTCGAGTCCTATCTCGACTACCAGGGCGAGAAGCTGGTGCGCCGCTTCGACGCCAACAGCTACATCCTGCTGAACCGGTCGATGGACCTCCACGATGTGGCCCGCGACCGCGGTTCGTTGGCGAAGGCGTTGGCGCGCCTGGCGCCGGTGCCGTTCCTGACCCTGAGCATCACCTCCGACATCCTCTACCCGGAGGCCCAGCAGGTGGACCTGCGGGATGCGATCCGTGCGGCGGGCGGGCGTTGCGACCATCATGTGGTCCAGAGCCCGGACGGCCACGATGGCTTCCTGCTGGCGACCGACGAGGTCGGCCGGTGCCTGGGCTCGTTTCTCGAGGAGATCGAATCGAATGGCTGACGAAGAGACCACCGGGTACGAGCCGGAGACTTCGGCGATCCTGGCCGGACGCAACGAGGGCGAGACGTCCCTGGCACCCGTGTTGTACCCCACGTCGGCGTTCGAGTTCGCAACCATCGACCAGGGTCGTGAGATGGCGACGGCGGTAGGCGCCGAACGCTTCTACAGCCGGTACGGCAACCCGACGATCAACGCCTTCGAGACGGCGATCGCCGAACTCGAAGGGGCCGAGGTGGCCCGTGCCTTCGCCTCGGGCATGGGAGCCGTCAGCGCCGTAGTCCTCGGGTTGTGCTCGTCTGGCGACCACGTCGTCGCCCAGCGTCAGATCTATGCCGGGACGCAACTGTTCCTACAGTCGGCCTGCCCCCGATTCGGCATCGACGTGACCTTCGTGGACGGCACCGAGCCCGGTGCATTCGAGGCGGCTATCCGGCCCGGCAGGACGATGCTCGTCTGCGCCGAGACGCCGGCCAATCCCAAGCTCGACCTGGTCGACCTCGAGGAGCTCGGTGCGATCACGCAGGCCACGACGGTCGTCGACTCCACGTTCGCCACACCGTTGGGCCAGAACCCTCTTGCCCACGGTGTAGACCTCGTGCTGCATTCGGCCACGAAGGGGATCGCCGGCCACAACGACGCAACCATCGGCGTGGTGGCGGGCTCGGAGGACCTGTTGTCGTGGCTGTGGGGCTTTGCCGTGCTCCACGGCGCCAACGCCTCGCCGTATGACGCGTTCAACGCCCACCGGGGCCTTCGGACGCTGGGGGTGAGGCTCGCCCACCAGTCGGCCACCGCTCGACGCCTTGCCGAGTTCCTCGAAGGGCATGACAGCGTGGACCTGGTGCGCTACCCGGGCCTCGAATCGCATCCGCAACATGGATTGGCGGCACGTCAGATGCGCAGCTTCGGTGGGTTGTTGACGTTCGACCTGCGGGGCGACATCGAAGCGGGCTGTCGCTTCACCGAGGCAGTCCGCCTGGCCCGGCAGGCTCCTTCGCTGGGCGGTCCAGAGACGCTGATCTCCCATCCCGCAAGCACAACACACGTGGGCCTGACCCCCGAGGAGATGGCGTCCACGGGAATCGGCCCGGGCACGATGCGGGTGTCGTGTGGCCTCGAGTACCCGGACGACGTGGTCGCCGACATCGGACAGGCCCTGGTAGCCGCCTCCGGCTGAGTTTTCGGGACAGGTCCGTTTCGACTGGCTAGCATCGGTGACGAGGGAATCGAGGAGGGGCATGCGGGCACCGAGGGCGAAGAGCGTGGTGGCGGCACTCGTGATCGCTCCGTCCATGCTCGTGGGTGCCCTGGCCTGGGTGGCTCCGGTCGTTGCGCAGGTGACCACCGTCGAGACGGTGCCCCCCGAGGTCGATGAAGAGGGCCAGACCGCCGGTGACCGCGTCGACCAGATCGTCGTGACGCTCCGCTTGATTGCCGGGCTGATGCTGGGCGCCTCGGGCGTCTACTGGTGGCAGACGCGACCTGACCGGGTGGTTCGTGCAGCCATCGCCCGTGGAGAACTCGAGCGGGCCACGGCCCGGGTCGAGGCCGATGCTGCGGCAGAGGCCGATGCCGAGAATGTCGGGCATCCGGAGTTGGAGTCAGGGGCTGAGCCCGAACCCGACCCTGAGGCCCCGTCAGGGCCTGCGCCGGGGGAGGCTGCACTGAGCAGGGCCAGGACCTCCGCCGATGTCCTCGCAGAGGTTGCCACTGCGACCGGTAACGGCAGGGGTGGCCCCGAGTTCTAGGTTGGCGGCGTGGCCGACGACCTGGACCTCGATGCGATGCTGCAGCGCTTCAAGGAGCGTGCCCAGGCGGTGCGTGACCGGCCCCTTCCCCCCATCGGCGGAGAGGAGCGACTGCGGTTCATCGAGCAGGCGCAACTCGACTTCCAGGACTTCGCCATCATCGGCGACGCCGAGGCCAGCCTCGATGACGGGATCCTCATCCTGCGCGTCGACCTCTCGGGCGGCGACGGCGACTGATCGCCGCCGCGGTCCTCAGGCAGCCGCGTCGAAGGCGGCTCGGATCGCTTCACCCTCGGATTCCCTGGCGATTCGTTCGTACATGCGTTGCCGGGTATCTGCGGCGACGAGACGGGGTTGTTCGACGGTGGCCCAGTGGACGAGGCCGTTCCAGAACCGGTCGATGAGGACGTGGCCGGGCACCTGGCCGCCGTCGTTGGTGCGCAGGTGAAGGTGGCGAAGCTCTCCCAGGTACAGGTTCAGGGAGCGGACGTGGATGCGTTCGTCGGTGCGGATGCGTTCGACGATCTCGGCTGCCACCTCGGCTTCGGCACGCCTGTCGGTGAACACGTCCGGGGAACGCAGGATCGTCTGCGTTTCGGCAAACCCGATTTCGGCCCGGAACTCGATGACCAACAGGTTCGCGAGGAACGAGAAGAACTCTTCGATCTCCCGGCCTATCTCCGGCAGGTGGCGGGTGCTGTCCTCTCTAGCGATGTTGTCGTCGGGTTCGACGTCCGGATGGGCGTCCGGGCCGTACACGAGGTCGCGGGCCACGAACCACATCTCGTCGTGGCCGCCGATGCCCAGCGCCGGGTTGCCACCCTCGTCGAGGCCGTGGGCGTCGAGCAGGCCCCGGCCCAGGTGTCCAATTGCCATCTCCGAGATGTCTTCGGCGATTGCGGCTGAGAGGTCGGGGACCGGAAGCATCGACAGGAACGCTCCCTTGGCCTCGATCTTGGCGACGAAGGTGAGGGTGTTCCAGAACGGCTGGTCCAGGCCGTGGCGCAGCAGGGCGAGTTGCTGGGGGATCGTCGGGAACCGGACGCCGTCGAGCAGGTTGGCGTTGGCGGCAAAGGGTTCGCCACCCCGTTCGCGAAGCGCCTCTTCCCACGCGGCGAGGGCGGGTTCGCGCACGAGCGTGCGCGGTGGCTGGTAGGTGCCGTCGGCGAGGAAGCCTCCGTGGAGGCGTCGTCCGGCCACGATATGAGGTTCGGCGTAGTCGTGGTCGGCCAGCAGTTCGTCGTACTCGTACACCAGTTGGGCCACGCCGTCAGTCTTGCCGATCAGGTCGCGAGCGGCCCTACCGGCGTACCGAAGCGTTGGGTCGGCGGATACAGTGGCGCTCCGACGCGGACGTAGCTCAGCTGGTAGAGCATCACCTTGCCAAGGTGAGGGTCGCGGGTTCGAATCTCGTCGTCCGCTCCACGCGAACCCCCTGCACAGCAGGGGGTTCTGCGG
>PVBE012380683.1_pt1 | contig 90960 bp, 69 predicted proteins | sample 1631181 | NCBI WGS metagenome assembly PVBE01 (sample SAMN08397723, study PRJNA350692) | Marine metagenome, whole genome shotgun sequencing project. | isolation source: water | place: Pacific Ocean | collected 2012-04 | reverse complement strand
CCGCCAACGGTAGTAGGTGTGCTCTGTCACCTCGATCTTCTTGCACGCCTGGGCAACCGTGTCGCCCTGGGCTATCTCCACTTCGGCTCGCCTCAACTTCTGGATGATCTGCTCCGGCGTATGTCGCTTCTGACCCATCGATCTGACCCCTTTCAGTCGGCCCAAGAACAGCCAGATACTAACACTGAACCTGGACTCGCTTTAGGGGGTAAGGCCAGTATTGCTGGGTTGGCTGTAGCCCACTTGCCTGCAGCCTGGCAGGCTGCCGGGCTCGTAATGCCAACGACGACAAGAGCCCCGGAGACGTCACCCGTGCGAACACTGGTCACTACCCCTCCCCCGAAACGCGCCAGGAACGCTCGCAGCCAGCGAACGTACGGGTAGACCCTACTCCCACCCTCCCGCGCGCTCCCAGCCCAAGATCGGGGCCTCTGGCGTTACGCAAGACGCAGTCGACGTGGGTGGCCGAAGACCACGCCACATCGTGCCACGGCCACTCTCGGCTGTTGTTGGCCCCCAGCCTCCTTGGCATGTGTCGATGCCACGCCTCCGCCCGACTCAGCAAGTACCCCATGCCGCTACAGTCGACGTCCCGCACGTGCGTTGCGTCACCTGCTCCATCCCAGAACATCAGCACCGAAACGCGCCCGAAACGCTCACGGCTACCAGACGTAAGGCTAGACCCCGCTCCCACCCTCTCGCGCGCTCCCAGCGCGAGATCGGGGGCTCCGGCGTTGCGTTCGTGGAGCCCTGGCGTGGCGTTGGGGGAGCGAGGGCGCCCGTGGCGCGCTGGCGAAGGCACAGGCATCTGACAGGGCCGGCCTCTTCGGGGGACGCGGTCCAGCGCTGGGCGTAGCTATCAGCGAGGCGAATGGACGGCCGCGGTGGCGCGGGTCTCGGGGTGCTGCCCGGTCTGGTTGGTCCCGCGAAGCTGATCCCTCAGCCTGTCCGCCCGCCGTATCGTTGCGCGGTAGGCGGCGCTGATCTGTTCGGCCTGACGCCAGAGCTCGACGGCTTGCTGCTCCGCCAACTCAAGCTCGAGCCGAACGTCAGTTGCCGCCACAGTCTCGGGCATGGGTCAGTCGCCTCCTTCGGCGGCCTCAGGCTCCGCCTGTTGCTGATCGAGAAGCTCCACGATATCGCCCTGGCCATTGCGCTCGGCGACACCACGCGGGGTCCTTCCGCCGTCGTCGCGGACCGACGTGTCAGCGCCGCGGGCCAAGAGCAGCTCAGCCACATCCACGTGACCGTGTCCCGCGGCAGTGTGTAATGGCGTCGAAGCGTATACGGACGTCGCGTTCACGTCCGCGCCACCGTCGAGCAGCAGCGCCACGATGTCGGCCCGGCCGCTGAGGGTTGCCTTGTGGATCGGGCGGATGCCATTGGTGGTAGCCAAGAAGACGTCTACGCCGTGTCCCAGCAGGATCCGGACGACTCCGATGTGTCCGTTCGCAACGGCTTCGTAGAGGGGCGTCTTGCCGTGTTCGTCCTGGGCGTTGGGATCCGCATCGTGGGCCAGCAGCAGGCGCGCGACCGCCTGATGTCCATTGGATGCCGCGCCGTGGAGCGGCGTACCAGGGCCCTCGCCAAGGCCAGCCGGGACTGCACCGGCTTCAAGCAGCAGCGCGACGACCTCCGCGTACCCCCCGGAGGCAGCGAGGGCAAGTGGCCCGTCTCGCACGAACGGTGCCTCGTCCGCCACTGCCCCGCCCAGAAGGAACTGGCGGACCTGCTCTACGTCGCCCACCGCTGCGGCGAGCTCGAGCGTCCACTCCGCGGCAGCGGCCGCAATCAGCACCTCCAGCACATCCCTGTCGTGGCCGCGCGCTGCGATGATGAGGGCCGTGATCCCAATAGCGCTCTCGGCGCTCCAATCCGCTCCTTCGGCTAGGAGTAGCCCAACCATATCGGCATGTCCTCCGAAGGTCGCCATGTGCAGGGGAGACCAACCGTGGGCGTCTTCCACGTTCACCTCAACGCCGGCTTTCAGTAGGGTCACCACCACTCTACGGTGCCCGTCCCCGGCCGCATAGTGCAGGGGCGTCGTGCCGCCGTTGTTCCTCGCGTCCACGTCGGCGCCCGCGCTCAGGAAGACCTCCGCCACACCCGCCTGGCCTTCCTGGGCCGCCCAATGTAGTGGAGTCTTGCCGATTGCGTCCTTCGCGTTGACATCAGCGCCAGCCCCCAGCAAGATCTCCGCTACATCACTGTGTCCCTCGAATGTCGCCGCGACGAGCGCGGTGGCTCCGGCGTTGTCTCTGGCATGTATGGCGGCGCCCCTTTCAAGCAGGAACGTCACCACATCCGGGAAACCTCGCCCCCCGGATGCCGTGTGCAGTGTGCTGTATCCCTGTAACGTCGTGGCCTGCAGATCAAGCCCGTTGTCCAGTAGCAGCTTCGCCACATCCCGGCTGGCCGCGTGGTGGAGTAGTGTGAAGCCGACGTCGTCCACGACACCAATATCGGCGCCGCGATCTATCAGCAATGCTGCCACGCTCGCATGCCCTAGAGCCGCCGCCGTGCGCAGCGGCGTCCAGTCCTGGTTGCCAGGGGCATCGACCTCGGCGCCTTTGTCTATCAGCAGGGCGGCCACTCCCTCATGTCCGGCCCAGGCCGCCATGTGGAGCGCGGCGGAACCACCGTCGGCCGTCGCGTTGACGTCGGCGCCGCGTTCGATCAGCAGCTCCGCCACCTGCACGTGCCCGTAAGTAACCGCGTGATGCAGGGGAGTGCGGCCGATGTCATCTCCTTCGTCAACCTCCGCCCCTGCATTGAGAAGCGCCTCGCATGCCTCGACGTCGCCCGCCGCCGCAGCTTCGTGGAGCGTCTGGTAAGGCTTGAGTGCGGTGGGGGGCGGGTCCGGTGCTTGCGCGACGCGGACAGCCGGGGCCGGCTGCGGGATGGCTACGGCATCCGGAAGCTGCGGTTCCGGAGACATCTTAGCACCCAGGGCAGCGAGGCCCGAAGCAGGCGGCGTGGTGGGAGCTGTGTTGCCGATGCGACTTGAGCGACCGGACCCGTCGGATCTGGCGATCCGACCTACGGGGGTGTTGGGGGCGCTTCTGGTTTCGTCCGTGACCGTCGGAAGCCCCTCTACACCCTCGGGGTCCTCAGGGGCTGAAACTGCCGGCGCGGCCTCGGCTTCGTTCGTCGGAGCGACGCTCCGCGGGGTGAAGGCGCTCGCGGCGACCACAGGCGCCGCCGAGGGACGGCGATGGGTGGTGTACGAGTATGTCGCGAGTCCTCCGACCAACGCGACTGCCGCGACGGTCCCCGCCTGCACCGGCAATGTGCTCAGCGCGGGCAGGAGTGATGCGAGACCCGCGCCTCCACTGGCCGCCGTCGCTCCGCCACTCCCAACGCCACTGACCGCGAGCTTGCCCAATCCAGTTGCCAACGTAGCAGGAGCCGCATGGCTGGTCTCCGTCGTGAGGAACGTCGTGAGGGTTGCAGCACCAGCCAGGATGCCACCCTTCCTGAGGTGGCCCCGCACTCTCTCCACGGCCTTGCTCAGCCGATAGGAGATTGTGGACTGGTCCAGGCTGAGTTCCTCGGCAATTGTCGTCTGGTTGCGTCCGTCGAGGTAGTAGAGCACCAATGGGATCCGTAACCGGTCAGGCAGCCGGTCGATGGCCTGGTCGACGTACGGGCTGAACTCCTCCCACGTCGCATCCTCGTCGGAAGCCAGAGCGATCTCCGCCGCCGCATTCTCTCGCTCGCGAGCAGCATGGTCACGCTCCTTCAGAGCCTTCGCTGAACGGGCCGCCACTCGGTGCAGCCATCCGCCCACCGAGGCGCTCACCCGACCGGCGCTGCGGGCCAGGGCCACGAAGCACTCCTGGGCCGCATCCTCTGCGTCGGCGTTGTTACCCAAGACCCGGTAGCAGGTCCTGTAGACCATGTCGCGGTGGCGCGTGGCCAACTGAGCAAATGCCAGCCCGTCGCCGCCCGCCGCGTAACGCTTGAGAAGGTCGAGGTCGGTTGCCATAGCGTATGAGCCCGTGCCCGCCGCATCAGTGGCCATCGCCTGCTCCTGTCTTCCCTGCGCGAGTGAGCCAGCCCTGTCGCCCGACGTTTCGCAGATGCTTGGCAGCAACCGGTGTGCTGGCCCTTCTACTAACTAGTGTAGGCTGCCGCAGTCGGAATATGGAAGACGAACGCAGGAATCTGCGTGGCCACGGAGGGGAGGGATCTGTGGAGGTGGCTGAGAGGTGCGCCAGTGGGGGCACGGGAGCGGCGACCACGTGCGTCCGGCTCGGGGTGCTGCGCGTGTACGAGAGCGAGAGAGCGCGGCCGACGAGGCGGGTCCTCCGGCCCTCCTTGCCTCCGCAGGTAGTTCCGTATGGGGTGCCGCAAGTAGTGCGTGCCTCGCACCGAGCATATCGCCCTGGTCAACGAAGGCATCTTCCTGAGGCTCTCTGGGGTCGGGGCGGCACTGATGCCCATCGAGACATGACGAACTTCAGGAGCGCCCGCGCTCGCCAACGCGCGGAGCGGGTGCTGGAGGTGGGAGTCGGGGCGGATGGGATGGCGGAGGGACTGCCCGCCCCGTACCGGGCATGTCTTCGTGGCGCGTAGCTGCCACCTCGTGAGATCGCGCGGGGTGCAACCTTCGGGACCTCGGCGAGCAGCGGACATTCGATAGGGGAGTCTGTATGAGTGGTGCCCAATTATCTCGGCAAATGGTCTTGTGTCGGGTGCCCCGCGTTAAGTTGGTGCTGTTGCTACTGCCGCGTCGCCAGGGGCTAGGGATGCGGCTTTGCGAGGCTGCTCGGAGGGGACGGACTGGCATTTGGGTTGCTCTCTCCTGTGCTCGGCGAGCGCGTCCATGCTGAGTCAGCGACGGCCTTCGCTCCCGCCGGGTCTCCTTGGGCTCCGGGACCGGGACGTGGATGCGAGAGGCTTGCGTCTTGCCCGCAATCGCGCCCTTCCTCATGATTGCGCGTCTTCCGACTCGTACGCGGCGGCCTCGCCGCTCTCATGGTATTGGGCATCGGTATTCACCAGCCACGGATCGTGCCGGCCGGTGCCGAGGGCCGTGCGGGCGGCCAGCAAGCCCGTCAGGATGGAGTGGTCCTGGTTGTTGTATTTGAACATGCCCGCCCGCCCGATCGGCGTCAGGTTCTCGAACCGGCTCAGCCACTCCCGGATGGTCTCAACGTGGCGCTGGTGCCCGATCTCCATCACAGGATAGGCCTGTTCATTACGCACGACGAATCCGCTGACCACGCTATCCCTCGCCGCGAGGTTGCTCATCTCCAGTTCCTGGGCGGCCCTCTCGATCAGTTCATCGTCGGGCACGTCCCACACGTCGTCGCCGGGGGTGCTGAAGTACTCGACCGTCACGGGAGTAACGTCCTGCCCGCCGGCCATATCAGCAGAGAAGCCCCTGTAGTTGGAGATCCTCCCCATCCGGACACTGGTCGAGTGCACGTAGATCCAGCTATCCCCGAACGGCTCGCCATCCAGCCGCAGGTTCACGGAGACATGCCCCCGATACCGCAAGGATCGAGCAGCGTCGAGCACAGCGTCAGGCGGCGGCGGATCGACTGTCCGGACGAGTTCGGTCAGGGGCGCGCTTGAGAGGAGCCAGCGAGCATCGAATTCGGTGACCTGGCCATCAGGCCCCGTGGCCTCAACGGCTGTGACCTTCGTGCCCTCGCGGCGGACGCGCGTCACCTTCCGCTCGCAGAGCACGTCACTTCCCGCCTCCCGGACGCCATCGGCCAGTCGCTCGTAGAACTGGCCGGCGCCCAGCCGCGGGTAGAGGAACTCATCAGCGAGCGTCATCACTTCACGAACGCTGCCGGGGAAGAGCGCCCGCTTGATGGCGGCGCCCAGATTGAGGCCCTTGATGCGCTGACTCGCCCAATCGGCGCCGATCCGCGAACAGGGGATCCCCCAGACCTTCTCCGTGTAGGTCTTGAAGAAGATCCGGTAGAGCCGCGAGCCGAAGTGATCGGTGACCCACTCCTCGAAGGTCCGGGGCACGCGCGGAGCCAGACGTCTCAGGGCTCGCGCCCAGGCGTAGCTGCCCATCACCCCTACTGATGTCAGGACGCCCAAGCCCAGCAACGCGTTCTTGGGCGAGAGCGGGTAATCAAACAGCTTCTGGTTGTAGAGGATCCGCGAGAACCGATCGACCGACAGGAGATCCTCGGCGACTACGGTCTCGAAGAGCTTGCGCACCTCGACATTGTTGGTGAAGAATCGATGTCCCCCAATGTCGTACCGGCATCCATCGCGCTCGAACGTCCGCGAGAGGCCCCCAACTTGCGAGAGCTGCTCGAGCACCGCCACTCGCGCGCCGTGGCTGCACATTTCCGAGGCGGCGCAGATCCCCGCGGGGCCGGCGCCGATGATGACCGCGTCTGTCAAGTCACGCCTCCTCCGCCACGGGTGCGGGTCCGTCCGCCGTCTCATCGGCCCGCGAGCGGCGCCCAAACACCCGAATGACCGCTATCCAGCCGAACCCGGCCAGGATCGACATGTACGGCGTCATGGCGAAACGGTAGCGAGTTGCGGTCAACGGGCCGTAGATCAGCGCGAAGTAGAGCAACCCGAGCAGGAGCAGTCTTCGCCCCGCGGGATCGGCGCTACGGGCCGATCGCCAGATTCCCAGCACTACCAGCGCGTAGCATCCTAGCAGCACCACCCAGGCTGATATCTGCAGGGCCAGCATGAGGGGCGGAAGCTGGAGCACGTCGCGAGGCGAGCGCGCCCGTTTGGCGATCTCCAGGTCGAAGCGCGGATCATCGGGGCTGACCCCGAGCATCCCTACCAACGCGATGGTGCCCGTGCCGATGTAGAGCCGCGGGTGCTGCTTCACCGCGGCCATCAAGTACGTCGGCAAATGCGCCATGACCTCGCGCTTGGCGATGTCCGTGAGGGCCGCCGATCGGACCATCGGGTTCTCCCACTCAGTTCCGGATGCTATCCGAGCGGCCTTCCGCTGTTGCGCCATCACGCCGCCAACATGCTCGACACCCAGCTCCTCCAACATCACCCGGTAGTTCTCCCCGAAGGTGTTTGTCCCAACGATTGAGCTGAGATGCGGTACCCCAAAGACCACCCAGTTCCTGGCGCACCATGGCAGCAAGGCGCCCCCGTGGATGAGCAACCCGAGCCCGGCAACCAACAGGCGCCGTTTCAGCGGGGTCGCTCGTGCCATGCCGATGACGACAACGCAGAGGACCAACGGGAACAGGAGCGCCACGGGCTTGACCATGACGCTCACGCCGATGAGCGCGAAGGCGCCGATGGCGCAGGCCGACCGGTGGGTCAGGGCATGCTCGACCAACAGGACGCTGGCCCAGATGAGAATGCACGCGAAGAGCGTGTCGGGCATGTGAAACACCGAGTAGGGCAGGCTCCCTGGCATCAGCGCGAAAACGACAACGCTCGCGACGCCAACTGTCTGCCCATGCTCCCGAGACAGGCGAGACGCCAGGCGATAGACCCCAAGGGCCGCGATGGCGAAGATGAACGCGTTGAGATACGAGGCCAGACGGCCCGCGAGATGGACACCGCCGCTGGCCTTATACAGCCCGGCGAGCAGGAGCGGATAGAGCGGAACATCGTGGGCCGAGGGTTGGGGCGGAGCGGCGTCATCCGCCGAGAAGACCCCGTGGTCCACCATGTTGACGGCCTCGCGCATGTAGCGCCCGCCGTCGCCGCCGTGAAGATGACTGGCGCAGGCAACCAGCGCGATCCGTGACGCCAGGATCACCAACAGTAGAAGCCACACGCCGCGGGGGGGCCGGACCTTTGGTGTATCGGGTCTAGCTGTCATCGATTCTCACTCGTGCCGGTCCGGCAGGATACTTGGATTGCGGGTACCGGGCATCGGTGGGGCACGGTACCCAGCGCGGGGCATTCTCCGGCCCCCGCAGGATCTCCTCCGTTCGCCCAAGAGTGCCCAGCGTGGCACCCGCGAGCGGTTCGCGGCTGTGCTTGGGCGCTGCATCGGGCAAGTCCACGACTACTCCCCACACGAGCCAGTATGCGTCCCTGCCGCTTTCCACGGGCAGCCGCGTTGCGTGTGGTCGGCATGCCCGCGTCCCGGGCGGACATCGGCCCTGCAATCGCCCGGATGGAATAAGTCGGATGGACACCGCCCTTAGCTGTGTCTCCTCAGCGATTTCCTTCAAGGGCTGCCAGGTGTGCATAGGCATCGCACACGTCCCCCGTAAGGTACAGAAATCCATCCGCATTTAGCCGACGCATCATGGCGGTCACCGACCTCGACGGGCGCTTCCGGTCTGATAGGCGACGCGCAGCGCACCCCACCAAGGGAGCGCTTCTCTCCGTCATCCCTTCCCACGTCCCATCGCCACCAGTGGGCTGCAGCGGATGGACTGCGAGAAGGCGTCGTCATCGAGCATCGCCGCGCAATCGTGACCCCAAGTACGCTCCGAGTTGACGCACGGTGACGCGCTGGCGCGAACGCCTTGCGCTACCGTCCTCTGGCCGACCTTCCGTTCGTGACGTGTCCTCCCGTCATCGGCCGAGCTGCGCGAGTGGACTGCAGCGGGTGGAGTGCTCGAAGCGTCCCGTCCTGGCAGGGGTCTGTGGCGTCACCCCCGAAGACTGATGGCAAGCGGGCGCATCGGACGGTAGCGGCCGCACAGACGCAGGGGAGGCCGAGCATGGGACCCGGAAGCGGATCCGGAACGTAAGCGTGTGTTGCTCAGCGACGACGAACCGGACTACGGGCACGCGCTCACGCTCTACTTCGAAGCTGAAGGGTACGACGTGCGCCATACCACCGAGGCGGCGGAGACCCTTGAGTGGGCTCGATCGTGGAAGCCACATGCCATCATCACCGACGTCGCGAAACCCAAGATGGACGGGCTCGAGATGGCACGGCGGCTGAAGGCGGACGACCAGACTGAGGGCATCCCCGTGATCGTGGCTTCGGCCAGCTGCGGTAGCGAAGAGGGGCGCCGCAGGGCTCTGGATGCGGGAGCCCACAGCGTACTGGCGAAGCCGCTCGACCCCAAGGAACTGCTGCGACTGCTGAGGGACGCCCTCGGGGAGTAGACCTGGGCCCGCGCGTCACTCAGTTACCGCCATCCGCTATCCCCTCCCACACCTCATCGCCACCACCGGGCTGCAGCGGATGGAGTCCGAGAAGGCGTCGTCGCCAACGTCGTATGGCCCAGGACCTGCTGCACGTGCCGTACCAGAAACGGGAGACTGAATAGAAGTTCGCCGAACGCTGGCCTGGCCCTGGGATCTTCTGATGCCGAAGGAAGCTCAACGTCGCTCAGGCTGCTTGAGATGGCCGGCAATAACCTCTCTGCGCGTGAGGGCTACCGTGGCCGCCACACGCCCGCGGACTCCGGCGTGAGGATTCACCAGCAGGTCATCGTCAACCCACGGCGAACGATAGCCAAGCGCCACTGGGACTTGGGAGACGGTGCCGTTTCCTCTGACGTATCTCATCAGCACTATGAAGTGCCGCTGCAAGTGGCCAATCATTGAGCCAGCTCCGGGGCGCCCAGTTGGATGTCGGGAACCCGGGTGGTCCGGATATGCGGTCGTTCACTCTGTGAGCGGATGAGGCCCGTTCCGTGTGGGCCGCGCAGGACCAAAGGAGAGGAAACGATGAGAAGAGCGAGGAGAGTCTGTCTGCTACTTGTGGCCGTCTTGCTAACGTCTTCCGTGGTTGGCAGTGCGCAACTGGGAGTCGGGAACTGACCGACGTGGTACCGCGACTCCGACAACACCGTCAGCACCCCGGTTCTGCTTAGCGATCAGCTCAACGTCTTGTGGGAAGCCCCAGGCACTTCACAGCCGCTGGTGTACTCTGGGCCAACCGGCGAGTTCGTCATATCCGCCAACCAAGTATACGACGCATGGTCCGGGGAACTCGTCTACTACCTACCGTACGCGAGCACCTGGCAGGGAGCAGCCGTCAGCACGTCGTTGGGCGTTCTCCTCACACACCATGGGTCGAACGTCTACGCCTATGACCTCGCGGGCGGCAGCTTCCAATTGCTCTGGAGCCTGGACGTAGGGTTCGATGGCGAAGTCTGGCTCACCTGCCGCGACCAGGTGTTCTACGTGAGCGGCTACCACCCTGACGGGAACGACCGGGTATGGGGCATCGCCGCTATTGAGGGTGGAGCGCTCAAATGGAAGAAGCTTGAGGCCGACCTTGGCATCGGGCACTACTGGGACGTCCGCATGCCTGCCGTAACCGGGAGCGCCATCTTCGTGGCGCTGAGCTGGGGTAGCGGCAATCCCCTCCCGCCCGACGGCGCCATCGCTCTTGACCCCGCCAACGGGACGGTGTTGTGGACGCGGCTCCTCGGCGAGGAGGTCTGCGCCCTCTCCGTGGACGAGGGGCTTGGCTTGGTCTTCTCGGGACCGCGCTGGGCGGCAATGGCTTACCGGGCAGCCAATGGAGAGCTCGCATGGGAGGCGCCCATTGAGAACATCGCTCTCAACCCTCCCACGCTGGGATGGGTGCGACAGGGCGGCACCGACGTTCGTGCTGTGTTCACGGCAGCCGGATCGGACACAGGCGCAATTTACGCCCACAGTGCCGCTGATGGCGCCCTGCTCTGGTATAGCGATCAGCTTCCGGGGACTTGGACCTCGGCCACATACTCGGGAGCCCCCGGTAACGGCAAGCTATATGTCGGCGCGGTAGACGGTCGTACCTATGTTTTGGACGCGGATACAGGGGACGAGCTGCAGATTCTTGCCACGCATGGACAGTGGGGGGCCAACGCCGTCCCCGCCATCGTTGAGGTGATCGATGACGGCGGCGTGTCGCACAGCGTGATGTATTATCTGCAGACGGGCGGCACCGTGGCTGCATGGAGTCAGAGCGGCCAGAACCCACCACCCCAGGCCTTCCGGCTTACCATCGCAGCCGATCCCGGTCAGATCGCCCCGTTCTCTGACTCGCTCGTGACGGCGACCCTCGTGGACGCGCATCTGCAGCCCGTCTCGGGCGCTACGGTCTCATTCTCCTGCGACGCCAGAAAGAACCAGGGCCTCATTGTGCCCTTGTCGGACGTCACCGACGCGAACGGCGAAGCCCACACCGTCTACTTCAGTGACAGACGCGAGGGCCTAGTTACGATCACGGCCTCAGCGCCGGGCTTCGGATCGGACTCAGTGGACATCACGATCGTCAAGGGCGGGGGCGGTGATCCGCCACCGGCCGAACTTGGAACCATCACAGGCACGGTGAGGATCGACGGCAAACCGGCACGGAAGGTCAACGTCGTGCTCACTGGCCCGCTCACCGATGCCATGACAACCAACGGGAAGGGCACGTACAGCTTTACAGAGTTGCCATTCGGCGATTACGAAGTCGAGGTACCTGATCTGTACTCGGCCCGAGTGGTGACGTTGACGACCGAAAAGCCTGCGGGGACGGTGGATTTCCCGTAGGCGCTCGTCCAGTCGCAGGCAGCAGTGGACCGACCACCAAGACGACCCCGATGCCCCGCTGACGCCTGGCGGGGCTTTGTCGTACCTCGCAGGAGGGTTCTTCCCTGCCCGTAGAACGTGCCTGAGAACGCGCGAGGTTGCAGTCGGACCATACCAGTGCGACCAACCTCGGAGCGCCTTAGGGTGGATTAGATCGGCTTGCCCATCGCCGCCAAGGGATTGCACCTCATCGACTCCTCGAAGGCGTCGTCAACGACCGTCGCTGGGGATGATGGGAGGGGTGGCCCAGGCGCCCGACGAAAGGGCCCACGTGATCTCCCCACCGGGCCTCGGACCACTCCCCGCAGTATCGTGTGCTTTATGTAGTTTGATGACTTTCACTGTAGTCATAGTCGATCCCGTACGCCATGACGCCAATGGACCGGCCGCCCGCGGCAAGCGCGGCTCGGTGCGCGTGCGCGTCGATTCCCACTGCCAGTCCGCTCACCACCGTGAAGCCCCGACGCGCGAGACCCGTGGCGAGCTTCTCGGTGATGTCTTGCCCATACGAGGTGCATCGCCGCGTGCCCACGATAGCGATGGCCAAATCGTCTGCTCTGGTGAATTCGCCTCGCGCGTAGAGCATGGGGGACGGGTCGTCGGTCTCGGCCAGTAGCCTCGGGTAGCCCGCCATGCCGTAGCCGACCACGGTGACGCCAAGGTCTTGTAGTTGATCCATATACTCGGTGACATCCATCCGCGATCCGAAGTGGATGGCCTGAATGTCCGTGCGGGTGATGCGCTCGCAGTGGAGAGGGAGTTCGCCTTCCGGCGCCTCGAAGACGGCATCGGCGGAGCCGAAGCCTCGGACGAGCAACGTCTGCTTGCGGAGGCTCAGCCCGCAGTTCTGTAGCCTTATGTACGCCTCAGCCGTCGGAGTCATCGCGCTGCTCCACCGCCTCATGCATGGAAAAAGGGTCCCGATCACCGGGACCCTTCTAAAGACATCTGTGTGTGTGGCCTGTTGGTAGGCTCAGATGACCTCTGGGTCGTCGGCGACCTCTTCCTTCTTCTCGCCCTGGTCGGTCGCCTCCTCGTCATCATTGGGGGCGACAGTCGCCGGTGGTGGCGGCTGCATGTCGCCCGGCTCGTCGCTGACCGCCTCGACAGCCTTGGCCACTTCCTCGGAGACCTCCGGCGAGGCAGCATCGGCAGACGCCTCTTGAGCTTCCTCGAGTTGCTTCGTGAGTTCCTTTATCTTCTTGTCCTGCGATTTCAGCTTCGCCTTGGCTTTCTCGACCAATGCCTTCGAGTGCCCTTCGCTCTCTTTGAGCGAACTCCACGGCCCCTTGAGCGCGCCGAACATGGCGAGGGCTCCGATGAAGACGCCGATGAACAGTAGCAGCGCGACGAGCATGTCCTGCTGAACAGCCGTGTCCCCGAACTGCAGTACGGTGATCGGCAAGGCGGTGGCGTTCCAGTGCAGGAACATCGCGAGGTACGCGATGACGACGGTCAGCACGACGATCGTGATAAGGGCGCGCGCCATGAGCGACCCTCCGTTTCAGGCTGCTGGTAATAGACTTACGGGGTGGCCCCGGAAACTGGAGCCACCCCGCTATAGTTCTGCGACCGCGAGCCTATGACCTGCCGGTCACTGCCCCGGGCCCATCATCATTCCTGGCCCCATCATCTCGCCGCCCATGCCACCCGGCCCCATGCCTCCGGGCATCATCCCCCCGCCGCCCGTGGCCGCCGCCTTGTTCTCAAGCGGCGGAAGCGAGTTATCGACGGTGAATGACGCCTGCGCCACTGCCTGGTTGCCGTGCCAGTCCTTGAACTTGACCACGAAATTCAGAGCGCCATTGGGAAGCGGGCGCGCAGGGCCATACTCGGGGTCGAGCACGTGCTTGATGACCGATTCTTTCGAATCGTATTCGTGCTCGATCTGCTTGCCGTTCATTGTCAGTCTGATCGATTCGGGATCGACACCACTGCCCTCATCGATGACTTTGAACATGAAAGTGATTGGCGGACGCCCTGGAACTACGAGCAGCTCCGCGTCGCGGCTGGCGGGCTCGTCGCCGCCCAGCACCGTGAGGCCATAGATGAAGTGGTAATCCTCCGTCCCCGTGATATCGAGGATGGCCTCGTTGGTCTGAGGCGGGGCTGCGTCGAGGGCGTTCGGGTCGAACGCATAGAGATCGCCGCGGTCGCCGAGGACGTACAGCCCGCCATCGGCCACCGTGATGGAAGCCCGCAGGTTCTCGTCGAACTCAGCGGGCTTTATCTCAACTGTTGTGTTGCCACCGAGGCCGCCGCCGCCACGGTTGCCGCCACGTCGTCCCGCTCCGCCGGCGCCTCCGGTGGCACCAGGGGCCATAGCGCCACCCTCACCACCGGCACCACCCGCACCACCACCCATCGCGCCGCCTGCGCCGCCGGGCATCATCATGCCGCCGCCCATGCCGCCAGGACCCATTCCACCAGCCCCGCCCGGCCCCATCAGGCCGCTGGCACCAGTCGCTCCGGTGGCCGTCTCTTTCTTCTTCTCTGGCGGCGTGGCTAGCCGGTACTCCCACTTCAGATCGCCGGACTGAGAGTCGAGCGCGGCGACGAGCTTCTCACCCGTGCGGACAAGGACGGTGTTCCCGCCGAGCACGGTTGGTGACGAGAGGATCGGTTCGATGCTCCTGCCCTCGCCGTGGGGGTATTTCCAGAGGGCTCGACCGTCGAGCGTGGAGATGCAGTAGACAGCGCCGTCCTTGGAGCCAACGTACAGCTTGCGGTCCGGAGCGAGCGCGCCCGATCCGACGATTAGATCGCCGGCGCTGAATGGCTTCCAGCGAGCGTTCTTGGTCGCCGCATCGAAGCAATGGAGCGACTGTCCGGATGCGACGAAGACGAGGCCCTTGTCGCCGTCGACGACCGGCGCGGAGAAGTTGTCGCCGCCTCTCAGCTTCGCGCGCCAACGCTGCGCTCCGTTGGTATCGAGGCAGTAGAGATACTCGTCGCGTGACGCGACAAAGATGTTGCCCCTGCTGAAGGCCGGGGCGGCTTTGATGTCGCCGCGAGTTCCGAAGGCCCATACTTGGCCTTGCTGGGTGATGTCAATCGCGTGAAGGCTGTCATCGTCAGAGCCGATGTAGAGCATGTTGCCGACGATGAGCGGCGGGCAGTCGATCGGGCCGCCGACCTTGAATGTCCACTCGGGCTGGCCGGTCGAGGCATTGAGAACCCACAGGTTGGAGTCCTGGCCACCAAAGTAGAGCTTGCCTTCGTGTAGGACGGGAGCGCTGAAGAGTTTCGTCCGGGGCTCGAACTCCCACTTGACGTCACCAGTCAGGCGATCGAGCGCGATTACCTTCTTCTCAACGCAGAAGTAGACAGCATCGGGGCCGACGACCGGGCTGGCGATGATCGGGTCTTCGATCAACTCGGTGCTGTGCTTCCACAGCAAGGTGAGCGGGAACTCCAACTCATCGCTGACGTACGCCGTGTTGGCTGGATCGTAGCGGAAACTCGGCAGTGCGAGGGCCTGCGTGGCCAGAATCAGCGTCAGCCCCATGCACAGCGCCGCGAGTCGAACCTGCGAGCATCTCATTCCAACGCCTCCTCAAACACGGGCGCGTTTAGGCGCGCCCGCGAGAGATAACGGTCATTCTGCCGCGCCGGGCTTGGCCCGCGCGGCGGTAAATGTTCAGACGCTTGACACTCCACGGCGGTTGACCCGGAATCTCCGGTCGTCACGGCATGACCCGGACGATTACGGGATTGGCGAACATGGCCTGCGCCGCGTCCCTGACCTGTTCCGCAGTCGTCTGCCGAACCCTTCGAGGGAGTTCCCAATCTAACTCATATCCCTCGTCCGCAGCCACCTGAAAAGCGCCGAGCTGATGTGCCAACTCGGCACTGCGCTGGTGGCTGAGGGCGTAGCTGGTGCAGATATACTCCTTCGCCCTCTGAATCTCCTCCGGCGAGGCGAGTTCTCTTGTAAGAGAATGCACGTCACGCATCAGCCGCGACTCGGCCTCGCGGACAAGTTCAGGAGGACAAGACACGATCAGCGCGGCGCGCGAGCCCTCCCTGGCCGCGACCGACTCGGCGGCCACCGTGTAAGCGATGGGCTCCTCTCGGCGCAAGGAGTCGTACATTCTCGAGCCGAGCCCCGAGCCCAACACGCCCAGCGCCACCGACGCGGCAGCGTACGTCGGGTCGGACGGCCCCGGCGCGCGCGCCGCCACGTGGATCACCCCCACTTGCCCCCCCCGGTGGATCACGGTGCGTCCCGCGATGGCGGGCAGCGGCTCGCGGGTGACCTCGGGAAGCGCTTTGCCAGGCAGCGCCGAATCAAACGCACTCTCAACGGCCGCCAAGGCCGCGCGGGCTGGAACTCCGCCCGCGACCGATACGAGCACGTTGTTGCTGAGGTAGGAGCCCTTGTGGAAGCGTTCGATGTCCTCGATCGTGAAACCCGAAACCGACGCGGACAACCCCTCGACGGGCCATCCCAACGGATGGTTGGGGTATAGGAGCGCGGCCGCCTTCCTCTCGGCCGCAATCTCCGGCAGATCACCCCCCTGTCGGAGGGTGATCGATGTCTCATTGCGCTGCCGGACGATGCAACCGGCGCTCAGTTCCGTGGCGAACAGGATCTCGCTTAGCAACTCGGCGGCCGGCACGATGTCTTCCGCGGCGGCCAGCACGGAGATCTCGGTGAAGTCGATCGCGGCGCTGACGTAGACCTGAGCGCCGAGATCGTTGATTCGGTCGGAGATCTCAGGATCCTCGTAAGCCCCACAATCAACCACCGCCTCGGCCACGAACTGGCGGATACCGGCGGTAGAGGTGGCCTCGGCGCGGGCGGAGGTCTTGATGAACGCCGACAGCGCGACCGTGTGGGTCGTTGGGTTCTCAACGCACAGGATCTGAAGTCCATTGTCGAGCGTGGCGCTGACGGGCGTGGAAGTCGCGCGGGTGGCTGCGGCCAGGCCGCTCAGAAAACTAAAATCCTCTCCGGGGCACCATCGCGGGATGATGACCATGGAGAGGATTGTGAGTAGCTGAAACGTGCTGCGCATCCTTGCCGACCGAAGGCCTTTCACGAAAACGATCCCTCGGTCGGCGAGAGGCGTCGCCCGAGGCGTGCCGTGAACTTAGTTTGCCTGCAGTCGGTGGAACCCGCGTCGGGCTTCGAAGTTCTGCGGGTCCTTGGTGAGGGCCTCGCTGTAGGCGGCCAGAGCCTCATGCGGCTCGCCCGCGGCCTCGAACACGCCGCCCAACTGGGCCAGTACTTCGGATTCCATACTCGGCCCAGGCGACTGCTGGTGCGCGCGACGCAGGGCCCGCTCAGCGGCGCGGAAGTCCTCGAGCGAGGTGTAGTCGCGGCCGATCTGGCGCAAGGCGTCAAGGTAGCTTGGGTCGATGGCCAGCGCCTCGTTCATGGACTTGATGGCCTGCTCGTGCGCCCCCGTGTTCGAGAAGGTCATGCCCACGAGGTAGAGCAGGTATGAGCGCTGGATCGCGGTGTTCGTGATGATCGCCTTGGGCAAGTACTTGAGCGAGCGGTTGAACTCCTGCCGCGCGCGGTTCCACGAACGCATCTGGAAGAACGCGAGCCCGAGGTGCTTGTGCGACTCGTGCCGCGTCGGGTCGGCGTCGATCGCGCGGTTGAAGCTCTCGACGGCTGTGCCGAAATCGCCCGCGTAGTAGGCGGCCAGGCCGGCGGAGTTGTGCGCCGTGACCTGTTCGGGGTCGAGCTGGATGGCGATCGCTGCCTCTTCGAGTGCCAGGTCCCAGTTTTCAAGCCCGACATTGGCTCGGGCCAACTCGGCGTGGAGGTCGGCGCGACCGGGATCGAGGGCCAACGCCCGCGTGAGCTGCTGAATGGCCTCTGCAAACCGTTGCTGGCCGCTGTGCGCTCGCGCGAGGTTCACCATGGCGTCGATGTACTGCGGGTCCTGCTCGAGGGCCGTGCGAAATTCTGCTTCGGCCTCGTCGAAGGTGTGCGAGATAATGCCGCGGGCGGGGTCTGAGACGAACGTCTCCGCCTGGAGAAGGTACACTTGCCCGAGAGTGTTGTGGGCCAGAGGGTAGTCGGGACTCGCCTTGAGCGTCTTCTCGAGCTGCTTCACGGAAGCACCGAGGACCTGGATCGGCTGGAAGAGGAGGTCCTCAATGATAAACAAGTTCAGCGCGTCCTCATAGTACGCAATGCCGATCAGCGTCAGGGCCTCGGGGTCGTCCGGGTTCCCTCGTTCGTTCGGCTCGAGCGCGGCGCGGAACGAGTTGCGGGCCTCGGCGAACTTGTCGGCGTTGATGTACGCGCGCCCTAGCTGCTTGTTGAGGCTCGGCCACAGCCTGAGCTCCGTCGCGAAGTGCTCCGCGCGGTGGAAATCCTGAGTGACCTGCTCCTCGGTGATGTTGGGGTCTACGCGCTGCTCCTCGGTGAGCCGCTGCAGGCGTGTCTGAAGGTCGCTCCACTCGACGAGGGTCTCGTGACCCTCCACGAAGTGGTCAACAGCCTTCAGGTGATTCCCGCGCGCATCCTCGGAAACTCCCCACCAGAACAGCGCTTCCACGAAATTGTTGTCGCGGAGGTGCGCCTGGTAGGCCGCCTCGGACGCGTCGCGGAACCGTCCGGCCAGGTACAAGCCCCGAGCCAGCGCGTTGTACGCATCGGTCGTGTCTCGGCCGATACGGATGCGCAGCTCCTCCTGGTAGACGGCGACGGCCTCGTCGTACGCGCCCAAGAGCTCGTAGATGCGGCCAATGTAGATCCGGGTCTCGGGTCTACCTGGACGCAACTCGATGGCCTTCTGAAGCGCGGCGATGGCCTCTTGGAAGTTCCCCTCGTAGAACTGGGCAACCCCAAGATAGTGCCATGCAGGCTCCAGCTCGGGCTCGTCGGTTACGGCGGCTTGGAGTTCGGTGATGGCCTCTTGGAAGCTTTGCTCCCTGACCATCTTGACGCCATCAATGAAGTGCTGGTTGATGGCGACGTCCGGGTCCTGCCCACACGCGAAGGTGCAGAACAGAACGAGGAAGAGAAGAGTCACGGCTGGAAGAACGACAAATCGGGCCCGCCTCAAGGTCATGCGGGTCGCTCTCCTTATCAGGTCAGCTTGTAGAGATTTTGCACCGCATTATATGCTACGGTTCGGGGCTTTGTCAACGCGGGAATAGCCCTGATTCTCAAGGAGTGACGAAGATGACACCTCGCGAGCGGGTTTGCGCGGCATTGCTTCACCAAGAGACCGACCGTGTTCCAGTCGATTTCGGCGGCATGAGATCGACGGGAATCACGGCCATCGCCCACAACCGGCTGAAAAAGCACCTGGGCTTAGTTGAGGACACGCTGGTGTACGATGTGGTCCAGCAACTCGCTCAGCCATCTGAAACGGTGCTGGATCGATTCGGCGTCGATGTGGTCGATCTAGGGCGCGCGTTTCTGACGGATCCAGGCGACTGGCGGGACTGGACGCTGCCGGACGGATCGGCGGCGAAGACGCCCTCCTACTTCCAGCCAGAAGGCGACGGCGCGGGAGGCTGGACCGTGCGGGCGGACGACGGCACGGCGTTTGTAACGATGCCGGCGGGAACGCAACACATCAGCCAGTGCCATTGGCCGCTCGGGGGAATAGAGTCACCAGACGACATCGGTGACCTGGGCGATGCGGGGACGAAAGTGACGTGGATGGCGCTGCCGTCGCCGCCCTGGCACCTCGCCACTACCACGGGCGAGGGTCTTCTGCAGCTTCGCGAGGGAGCGAAGCGCTTACATGAATCGACCGACCGGGCCATCATGGTGGCCTTCGGGGGGAACATGCTCGAATCCGGGCAGTTTCTCTGCGGAATGGCGCGGTTCTTGGAGATGCTCGCCGCGGAGTCGAGCCTCGCCGAGGCGCTGATGGACCGCCTGCTGGAGCGATACATGACGATTCTCCCCCGTTTCCTGGAGGCCATCGGCCCGCACGTGCAATTAATACAGATGGGTGATGACCTTGGGACGCAGGCGGGTACGCAGATCTCGCCGGACATGTACCGGCGGCTCATCAAGCCTCGCCACAAGGTGATTTACTCGTACATCCGCGAGAACTTCGATGGGTTCCTGTTCTTGCACTCGTGCGGCTCGGTCCGGGAGTTGTTGCCCGATCTCATTGAGATCGGCGTCCAGGCTATCAACCCAGTGCAGACAGCTTGCGCGGGCATGGACCCAACGGAGTTGAAGCGCGAGTTCGGGAAGGACCTCACCTTCTGGGGTGGCGGATGCGAAACGGCGAGCACGCTGCGGCATGGCACGCCCGAGGAAGTCGCGGCTGAGGTGCGGGAGCGGATTCGGATCTTCTCGCCTGGTGGGGGATATGTTTTCAACCAGGTGCATAACGTCCTGAGCGACGTGCCGCCCGAGAACGTCGTGGCGATGTTCGAAGCGGCGGCGCTGTAGTGGTATTGAGAAATGCTAGACGCGACAATCCAAAAACGCAAGACCAACGTTGCCTGGCTGTCGGTGGGCTCAAACAGCTTGCTGATCGTGCTCAAGCTGACAGCCGGCTTGTTGATCGGCTCGGTGGCGGTGATCTCCGAGGCGATCCACTCCGCCATGGATCTGCTCGCGGCTGCGATCGCGCTGGTCGCCGTGAAGAAATCCGGGCAACCGGCTGACGATGATCATCCGTGGGGGCACGCCAAGGTCGAGAACATCTCGGGCGTGCTCGAGGCGCTCCTGATTTTCGTCGCCGCCGGGTGGATTGTCTACGAAGCTGGGAAGAAGCTCACGAACCCCGAGCCGCTCCATGCCGCGGGTTGGGGCGCGGCGGTCATGCTCGTGTCGGCGGCGGTGAATATCCTCGTGTCGGGTCGGCTGATGAATGTCGCGCGCGAAACAGAGTCAGTCGCGTTGGAGGCGGATGCGGTTCATCTCCGGACCGACGTGTGGACCTCGGCCGGCGTCATGCTCAGCCTGGCCACCATATCCATCTGCGCGCGCCTGTTCCCAGATCTGAACTTGCATTGGCTCGATCCCGCGTCGGCGATCGTTGTCGCAGTGCTCATCTGCATCGCGGCGTGGGACCTGACGGTGAAGTCGACGAAGGACCTGCTGGACTGCAGCCTGCCGCCGGAGGAAGAACAGTGGGTGCGCGAATACCTGCAGAGCCGCCGACCGTCCGTTCATGGCTTCCATCGGCTGCGCACGCGCAAGTCAGGCGCAACGCGGTTCATCGACGTGCATCTGCTGGTGGATGAGGACCTGCACGTGTGGGAAGCCCACGAGATCGCGGAGATGGCGGCCGACGATATCCAGGAGCATCTTCCGGGATCGAACGTGACGACCCATGTCGAACCGTGCGCGGCCGAGTGCAAGGAAAGCTGCCTCGCCGGTTGTCTCCTGACCGAGGAAGAGCGCGAGCAAGTTCGGGAAACGCACGAGAGCCATTACGACTGACGCGGCCTACCGCACCTCGAATGCTGCCTCCGCCGTCTTGCTCACCACCGGCAGCTCCGCGCGGATTGTCCACTCGCCTGGCGCCGCATTGATGGCGATGGGCACGTCGACCTTTAGTTCGCCCCCCTCCACGGCAAACGAGCCGCCATATCTGGCCCTCTCGACGCCATCGGCATCGGTCACCGCGACCTCCACGAGATGCAGCCCTGAGCACGCGTCGCCCTTCTCACCGGTCACTCGGACCGTGTAGGCGAGACCATCTCCACGCGTCGCGCTTTGGTCCACGCTGATTGACAGCCTTGCCGGGCGCTCCGGGTAGAGCGCGATCATTGTCGATTGGCGCGCGGGAAGCTGAGTGCTGATCCTGATCCCGTCGCCGCTCTTCCGCAGGAGCCTGCCGGCCGGTTTCATCTCGCGCAGGTCGGCCGCGAAACTGAATGGATGGGCGATGTTTGGCACGCGCACGTCCGCCCGGCGCGGCTCGTCGTCGTGATTGGTGATGATCAGAAGCGTCGCGTCGCCGTTCGTTCGCGCGCCGACCTCGATCTGCGCGAGGTCGTCGTCGGCGACTGCCGTTGGCGCTATCGCACCGTCCGCGAAGATCCCTCGTATTCTCTCGTGCCACTCGCCGAATGCCTTCGGGTCGGCGATGTTCGGACTGAGGGCGTCGTTGCCTTCGATGATCTCCTTCAGCATTTCCTCGACGTCGCCGTCGAGTTGGACGATGCCATCCGGCCACCCGATGGGCGCGCCGGTCTCGTCGGTCGCGAGCGCCTCGCCATCGACGATGAGCATCCCTCCGCCCTCAACGAAGCGCGTGATGGCATCGAACGTGCCCCTCGCCAGCAGGTGCGTCCGAAGCACGACGAGGGCCTCGAGCGACTCCGAAATTCCCGCTTCCAGCAGGACTTCCTCGTGGAGCAGGTCGACGTCGCCGAAGGCGCTGTTGAGCAGCGCGTAGGTGTAGTGTGGGACGGCGTAGCCATTCTCGATCTTCGCCTGCGTCATCGGGTAGAGCATCGCTACGGGCGCCGCGGGCCGGTCCATCTTCAGCAGCATCGGTCCGATCCGGCGGATGCGCGGCAGCTCGCGGGCTAAGTGCTCCCAGCGTTGGGGACGGGATTGGATGCCCGTGCCGAAGGGGCGGTTGATGAATGAGTTGAGGTAGGTCACGCCCTGGCCGATTGCCGTGTACGCGCACTCAGCCGACGCCTCGGGCGGGTTGGTCTGGAACGGGTAATTGCGGTCGTCGAGTTCGACGTAGAACCCATACGGCTTGTCCAGATGCTGGGCGACGTTGCGCTGAAATGCCTGACAGTAGTTCGCCTGCACCATGCGGATCTTCTGCGAGGCGGGATAGAAGTATGGGTAGACGTCGAAGTCAATGCGGTCGACGTGTCGCGACCACTTCAGCACGTCCTCCTGCCCCGAGAATGCTCGCCCATAACCGAGCCCCGGCGAGCAGTAAGTGAGCAGCAAGTCCCAGTCCCGATCGACCTCGCGCTTGATGGCGTGGCCCTGCCGATACTCCTCCGCGACGTAGTCGCCGATGAACTGAGCCACGTGCAGCCGCGCGAGGGGGTCGTCGCCGACCTCGGCCAGCGGCCGGAGGTCCTCGCCGTAGCGCTCCTTGAATGCTCGCCGCGCGTGTTCACCGATGTTCAGGTCGTCGATCCCCGCGAGGGGTTCGTCTATTACCTTCACGCTGATCAGCCTCGGGTTGCCGTCGGCGACGGTGAGGTAGGGCTGGATGTGCCGACGGGTCGCCTCAAGAGAATCGGGGGAGAAGGGGCTTGGGTCGCCCGACCCGTTCCGCGACAGGCGCGTGGTGTGGGTGTACTCGTGGATGCTCGCCATGCCCTTGGCGAAGGCGTAGCCCTCGGAGAAGGCATCCAACTGCTCGGACGCGCGGGTGATTCGCTCCTTCGCGAAGCGCGTCGATCCGGTGTACGCGAGCGTGTTGAAGCCCACGCGCCAGAGGTCGTCCGCGCGCGCCGCCACGCCGGCTTCGTCAAGCATGTGCCCGCCGGCGGAGACACCCAGGAGCGACATGATTGGGAAGAAGCGCGATCGATCGAGGGGATCGACCACCCAACAAGAGACGGCGTCTGTCGCGAGCGCTTCCTCGCCGGGACGCGCGAGTTCGTATGAGAGCCAGTACTGCCCGCTCTCGAGGTTAGGCAGCGTGTCCTCAAACGCGACCTCCACGTCCGCCGGTTCCGTACCGATCTCCCAGGCCGCCGTCGCGGATTCGAGGCTGTCTCCCTCAAGTAGACGGGCTGTGAGCCGCAGGCCATCGGTGGAAGGGGCGGCCGCGGACGCTGGGGGATGGATCTCAAACGCGATGACGTAACGGTCGCCTTGCTTCGCCGCCTGTCCGGCGAGAGGGCCCCCGAGTTCGAGTCGATACTGGTCCATGTCATATCTGCGCAGATCGCGCAGCCACGCGCGTCGGTCGGGCTCTGGATATCTGATGCGCAGCGGGCCGGCTTCCGTCTCGAGCGTGATGTCCAGACCTTGCGCGTCCAGCACCGTGTCGCGTCGCTCGCTTGCGTCGGGAGGGAGCACGTCCTCGCGGTCACCGTCCGGTCCGGTCGTGCGGAACGGCGTGCCCGCGTACATCCCCACGGCGAAGCTCACCGTTAGCGGCATGCGATGGACGCGCGTGTCCTGGAGGAACTCATACTCGTAGGCACAGGCGACCGTGCCGCCGGGCCTGACCTCCAACTGGCGACGTACCTTGGCGATGGCGTTGTCCTCGCCGAACACGTTGCCGTCCGTTCGCGTCGCGCGGAGGATTGCCTCAGTCACGACACGCGGCAAGAAGCCCTCGGTTGCCAGTTCGTGGCTGGTGACCTCGCCGCCGCCCATGCTGTGGTACACCTCATCCGAGCCTGGCTTCAGCACCCACACGTCCGCCATGGCGGGGAGGTCGAGCCGGAGCCCCATGTCGGGCAGCGAGATTGCGGCCGACATGCCGCTCGTTGTTATCACGGGGATGCCCGGCACGGAGAGTCGAGCCGCGACCTGCACGGGCCAGCCGGGAGCGAAGGCCGTGCGGCCGTGGCGGACGTAACCGTCCAGCTCAAAGCCCGCGTCTTGCGCCACGCGAGCGGGTGGCGCGGGCGTGGGAGCGCTTTCGTCTCGGACGAGCCACCGGACGATGCGCTCAAGTAGCGCGGGCGAGTGATCGCCCAGGTAGAACTGGCGGCTTCTCGGCGTATCGATCTGAGGCCATGTCGTCAGGACCGCGGTCCGGCCCCGCTCAAGCTCGCTCACGACGAGCAGGGGCTTTTCCCCCGAGGTAAGGGCAACGGTCGCTCCGGAACGGGCTTCGACCGATGTCATCGAGCGGACTCGGCCGAGCCGCGATACGTCGAGTCCGTTGAGGACTATATGGGGTGGGTCCGGCGCTGTAACCGTGCCTCCGCCGACGTCTCCCGCTTCGGCGTTGTAGGTGATCGGCAGGGCCTCGCGGATCGGAGCTTTGAAGTCCTTGGAGTGGCGCAACGTGTTTGGTCCCGCGACGAAGAGCAGTCCCACGCCCGAGGCGACCGCATCGGCGACCCACGGCGCCTGCCTGTGGGTCAGCACGTAGGGGTCGACGTCGAGCATGACAATGAGGTCATAGGCCAGCGTCGCGTCGAGCGTCTCCGGGAATCCCCACAAGGGGAAGTGGAGCCCGCGGAAAAGGCACGTGTCGATTCTGGCCGAATCGCCGCCCGCTGCGGTGACGGCGTCCTCGAGCCTGAAGAACCCCTCTGCGGAGTGTTTGAGGTAGAGGATGCTGAGTTGCTCATCGGTCGAGCGGTCATGCACGGTCGGGGCGTAAGTTGCCACGGTCGGTTCGCTGGTGGCAAACCGGACGTCATCGACGCGAAGTTCGAACTCGGCATTCTCCGCGTCGACATCGTCCAGCCGGAACGTGATCTCCTGAACGCTGCCGAAGAGGGAGTTGTAGATGTTGCGCCGCGTCGGGTCGGGGGCGGTGGTGAGCGCAACATCCTGCCACTCGCCAGCGGGGAGGGGCTCGCCCGTCGACACTCGGTAGTCGGTGAAGCTCGTCGGCGAGTACCGGAGCCGCACGATGAAGCCGCCGTCGTCGTTGAGGTGGTAGCTTGACAGCCGGTACGAGAAGCTGATCGAGTCGATCAGGTGAGCGGGAACCGCATCACTCAGGAACCGCGTTATGAATACCGGTTCGGATGACTTCGTGTCGAGCCACCGGACCTTCGCCTCCAGGACGGGGCCGCCTCGCTCGGCGTCATCAACGATGGCGAGGCCTTTCTGACCGTGTCCGCCCTCGTAGTACTCGCCCGACATGCTGGATTGCCAGCCTTCGAGCGAGCGATCCTCGAGGTCCGCGATGACGAGTTCGGCTGTCGGCGGTTGCTGCGCCCGCACTACGTTTGCGGTGCTGATGCCCATGGCGATGCACAGGATCCAACGCATGCTGGTGTCACCCTTTGCGCGACTCTTGAGGCGATTGCGGCTCTGTCCGAGGTTTCGTCAAGCGTCACGGAATGCCTGGCTTGGGCACAAAAAGAGAAGAGCCACCCATGCGGGTGGCTCTTCGTTGGCTCATGCGTTGCGGCGAGTGCTGACTACTGGACTGTTGGATCCCAGTAGACTGCGGCGTTCAGCGCGTCCTGCTTCTGGAACTTGGCGTGCCCGTCGCCGTAGCCAACGATATAGCCGGTGTTGTGGCGGGCCGCATACTGGTTGTCGAGCAGCGGATCGGCAGGCCCCTGCGCGTAGTTGATCATAGACGCGCCGTGCGGGGTGCCGAGTGAGTTCGCGTCAGCGAAGTCGATGAGCAAGACCTTCTTCGCCGAGTCGTACATGATACCGATTGACTGACCGACGAGGGCTGAGTTCATGCCGTAGCCCGGAATGATCGTCTTGACTTCGGGGCAGAGCAGAATATCCCAGTTGCGGGAGTACTCGAAGGTACAATCGTACCACTGGTAGCCCGGAGCCGCTACGAAGTGCGGCGCGTTGGGCCCGTTCGCCCCGGCTGCCGCGAGCGGCGCTCCATCGACGCTGACCGGGAACGTCTCGTCGAAGTCCTGGGTATACATCATTATCGCGGTGAGGAGCTGTTTCACGTTCGATGTGCAGGCCGTCTGGCGTGCCTTGGCGCGCGCGCGAGAGAAGACCGGGAACAGAATCGACGCGAGGATCGCAATGATCGCAATAACGACGAGCAACTCAATAAGGGTGAAACCGGACTGCCGGCGGAATGCCGTCCGCATGCTCATAGCCTCCTGCTAGATGTCTGTGGATGGTGCGACGAAGCGCCGATGGCGATTTGACGAGCGCCGCGGTGCCGTATACGCTGAACCGTACAAACGCCCCATCTCGCTTAGGGGTCCCACTACGAGCATCCCCGAGGCGGAATGTGACTAAACATACATTATGGCCGAAATCGGTGTCAAGCTGATGCGAGTCACAGTGGCGCGTAAGAGCCCCGATTCCCGCAACCGGATGTTCAGCTTACTGAGTCAAGTGAGCGCGCCAGTGCAATCGGTTACAGGCCTGGAGGAAAAAAGACCTTGACACGTGTTCGGACCATTGTTATCATCTCGATCAGCTTAGTCGAGAAAGGCCTGACATGTCCGTCTCGCAGAAGTGCCAGTACGGGTTGCGCGCGCTCTTTCACCTGGCCAAGACTTACGGTCAGGGCCCGATCAAGATCGCCGATATCGCGGAGAAGCAGGCAATCCCGAAGCGCTTCCTTGAGGTCATTCTCAGCCAGCTTAAGCAGGGCGGATTTGTCAGTTCGGTGCGCGGCAACGAGGGCGGTTACATTCTGGAGCGAGATCCGGAATCCCTCGCGGTCGGCGAGATCATTCGCTTCGTAGAGGGGCCCCTGGCCCCCGTAGGCTGTCTATCGAGCGAAGACAAAACCCCGTGTCCCTTGACGGGACGGTGTATCTTCATGCCGATGTGGCAGAGGGTCCGGGAGGTTGTCGAGGATGTCTACGACAACACCACCTTCCTGGCCCTCGTTGAGCAAGAGCGGGAGTTGGTCGAGCAGTACGTTCCCCAGTATGCTATCTGAAGGTCGGGCAGTCGGACCGTTTTTTTTGACTATCAACTCGATCGAATCGGTCGAGTTACTCGGTGAAGAGAAATGGCCAAGGACACGGTCTACAAGAGCATAGTCAAATCGCTGAGCTGGCGAGCCATCGCGACGCTTGTTACAATGACCGTAGCCTACGCGGTGACGAAACAGTTGGAATTCGCGGCGACCATCGGAGTCGCCGATACTATCATCAAGTTGGGCGCCTACTTCGCTCACGAACGGCTTTGGAGCCGCGTCCGCGTGGCCCAAGCCGAGACGACCGAGCACATTAACTAAGTGGCTCAACGGGGAGACCATGATGACAACGCAAGTTGCGCAGCACGAGGACATCAAGACGTTGGTTGACGGACTCAATTTCGCGGAGAAGGTCGAGCGCTCGCTCCAGCTCATCCGCGACGCGTACGATCAATTCGGCGACCGCCTCGTCGTGGCGAACAGCCTCGGGAAGGACTCGTCCGTGGTGTGGGATCTCGCCAAGACAGTCAGCGCGAACATCCCCGGCTTCATCGTCACAACGCGGTACAAGCCCGACGAGACGAAAGAGTTCATGGCCACCGAGGTCGCGCGCTACCCGGAGTTGCGGGTCTTCAGCAACGAGGTCGACATCGCCGACAAGCTGTACCAGACGGATCCCGACACGTGCTGCGACTTGCTGAAGGTGGAGCCGACGCGCCAGGCGATCGCGGAACTGGACGTCGCCTGCTGGGTGACGGGGTTGCGCTGCACGGAGGGCCGGACGCGCACGGATTTCCAGGAGACCGAGACGCGTGACGAGCACCTGGTCAAGCTCAACCCGATCCTCATCTGGCACGAGCGCGAGATCTGGCAGTACCTGGCGCTGTATGATGTTCCCGTGAATCCGCTGTACAAGGCCGGATACCGGTCGCTCGGATGCGGTCCGTGCTCGAACATCTCGCTCGGCAACGACGAGCGCGCGGGACGCTGGATCGGCACGAGCAAGTGCGGCGGAGAGTGCGGGATCCACACGCGCCCGCTGCAGCCTGACTACCACATCTAGCGTGGGGGAGAAGCAACATGTCTGCCACCGAAGATAATGCGGTTCCAGTTCACGACCTGCGCGGCGAGGTCTGCCCCATGACCTTCGTCAGGGCCAAGATACAGCTGGACCGGATGGAGCCCGGCGACTCGGCGGAATTCCTGCTGAATCCGGGCGAGCAGCTGAAGAACGTCCCGCGCAGCATCAAGAGCGAGGGACACAAGATCGAGAGCGTCCGCCAGGAGGATGACGGCTGGTACCTCCTGGTGCGACGAGGAGAGTAGAGGGACGTCATGACCCATGTTGTTGGGCTGAAGTGTAGAGAAACCGACTGTGGCGAGTTGTACGCCAACCAACCGATCCACATCTGCGAGTGGTGCTTCGGCAAGCTCGAGGTGGCGTACGACTACGACGCGATTCGCGAAACCTTGACGCGAGACGTCATCGCGAGCCGGGCGCCGAACATGTGGCGCTACAAAGAGCTACTGCCGCTGGACGGCGACCCGACCGTGGGCGTTGACGTTGGTTTCACGCCGCTGGTGCGGGCTCACAACCTCGGCAAGGTTCTCGGCCACGACGAAGTCTACATCAAGAATGACGCGGTGAACTACCCGACGCTCTCGTTCAAGGACCGCGTGGTCGCGGTCGCGCTGTCGAAGGCCAAGGAGTTCGGCTTCGATACGGTGGCCTGCGCCACAACGGGCAACCTCGGCAACAGCACCGCCGCTCAGGCCGTCCAGGCTGGGCTGAAATGCTACATCTTCATGCCCGCCGACCTCGAGATGGGCAAGATCGTCGGCACGTCGATATTCGGCGTCAACGTCATCGGCCTCTCGGGCAACTACGATGCCGTCAACCGTTTCTGCACCGAGGTTGCCGATCTGCATGAGTGGGCCTTCGCAAACATCAACATCCGGCCCTACTATGCCGAGGGCTCTAAGACATTCGGCCACGAGATCGTCGAGCAACTCGGGTGGACAACCCCGAAGCATGTCGTGTCGCCCATGGCGGGCGGCTCGCTGATATGCAAGATCGACAAGGCCTTTCATGAGATGCACAGGATCGGCTTGATCGATGAGCCCGACACCAAGATCCATGGCGCCCAGGCAACGGGGTGCAACCCGATCACGGCGGCGGTGAAGGCAGGCGAGGAACTCTTTACCCCGGTCCGCCCCAACACGATCGCTCGGTCGATCGCGATAGGGAATCCCGCCGACGGCTTCTACGCAATCGAGACGATCGACCGCACGGGCGGCACGGGCGATGACGCGACGGACGAGGAGATCGTTGTCGGCATGAAGCTGCTGGCCGAAACCGAGGGCGTCTTCACCGAGACGGCGGGAGGCACCACGGTCGCCGTCACGCAGAAGCTCATCGAGCAGGGCCACATCCCGCGCGACGAATCGGTGGTCATCAGCATCACCGGAAACGGGCTGAAGACGCAGGAAGCGGTTGTGGATCACCTGAATGAGCGTCCGGTGATAGAGGCCAATGTTGATGAATTCGAGAAGCTGCTTGAGCAGATTGACGCTCCAGCGATCGCAGCGAGGTGATTGAGATGGCTATTACAGTGAGGACCGGGGGCGCGTTGGCGCGCCTCTTTGGTGGCGAGAAGGAAGTTCAGGCCGAGGGCGCCACGATCGGCGAGATCCTGGACAACCTCGACGTGAAGGGCCGGCTGTGCGGCGATGATGGTGCTGTCCGCAGGCACTTCAACATCCATATCAATGACGGCGAGGACGTTCGTCTCCTCGGCGGCCTTGACGCGCCGGTGAGCGATGGCGACACAGTCACCATCCTGTCGGCCATCGCCGGTGGGGCGGAGGTCTCGCGCAAGGTCTGGATGACCTTTCCGAGAGAGATTGTCGAGGAGCCGGTGATCTGGAAGATCGGCCGGGACTTCGAGGTCGTGACCAACATCCGCCAGGCCAGCGTCTCGAGGGAAGTTGGTATCGTTGGACTCGAGTTGATCGGCGAAGAAGACGAGGTCCGCAAGGCCATCGAGTATGCCATATCAGTCGGCGTCTCGGTTGAGCCGGTGGAGCTGGGTGTGGTGGAGTAGCCATGAGCGGGCCCGACCTGACCTCGGAACAGATTGACAGATACTCGCGCCACATCCTGCTTCAGGAAGTCGGCGTCGCCGGCCAGCGGAAGCTGCTTGATTCCAGCGCGCTCGTAGTCGGCGCGGGCGGCCTCGGCTCTCCGGTGATTCTGTACCTCGCGGCGGCCGGCGTCGGTCGGATCGGCGTGGTTGACGGGGACACCGTCGAGCTGTCGAATCTCCAGCGCCAGGTCATCCATGGCACGAGCGATATTGACAAGCTCAAGGCCGTGTCGGCCAAGGAAGCCGTTACCGAACTGAACCCCGACTGCACGGTCGAGGTCATTCCCGAGCACTTGACGATTGAGAATGTTCGCCAGGCAGTGGCTAACTACGACATCGTGCTCGACGGGTGCGACAACTTCCCAACGCGGTTCCTGGTTGCTGATAGCTGCTGGTGGGAAAACGTCCCGCTCGTGTCCGGGGCTGTCCTGCGGTTTGAGGGGCAGCTCATGACGATCGTCCCCGGCGAGGGGAATCCATGTTACCGCTGCTTCATCCCCGAGCCGCCACCGCCGGGCCTCATCCCGAGCTGTCAGGAAGCCGGTGTGCTCGGAGCCATCACCGGGGTCATCGGCACGCTCCAGGTCGCGGAGGCGCTGAAGGTCCTCATCGGTCAGGGGACGCCGCTGACGCGCCACATGCAGATCTACGACGCGCTCGACTGCAGTTTCATCAGGACCCGGCGCTCGCCGGATCCCGAGTGCCCGGTCTGCAGCGAGTCGCCGACGATTACCGAGTTGATTCAGTACGATGTGAGCTGCGACATCGACGAGGAGTTCGATCCAGAGGAGCTGTTGTGCGACTAGCGGCGGCGGTCTGGGACCAGATCGTCGAACACGCCCGAAGCGAGGCCCCGCGGGAGTGCTGTGGGGTTTTGCTCGCGCATCCGGACGCTCCCGACCACGCGACGCGCGTGCTGCGCTCGGAGAACACAGAGCCAGACTGCCCCGAGCACGGATACGTTCTTGACCCCGCAACGCATCTCGAGGCCGTGGAGCTTGAGATCGCCGACGGGGCAGTTATTGCTGCGTATTACCATTCACATCCCGACGGGCCGGCAAGGCCATCGCAGACGGATCGCGAACTGGCGATTCCGAACACGCTGTATGTAATCGTCGGCATGGCCGGCGGGATTGAACCCGCCGCTTGGCGGCTGGCGGCAGGCGAGTTCGTGCAGGAACCGATGGAGATCATCTGAACCGAAGGAGAGTGGGCGCAATGCCGGTAGACCGACATATTGACGACGACCAGACTACGGTGACCGTCGACACCGAAATCGAGGGGAAGACGGGCGACCTCGACTTCAACACCCTCAAGAGCGGCGGGATCATTAAGCAGCGCCAGAAGGAACTGTTTACCGTGCGGTGCATGTGCCCCGGAGGGCGCGCGCCCCTCGATAAGCTGGAGAAGATGGTCGAGGTCGCGAAGAAATACGGCGGCGACTACGTTCACCTTTCGTTCCGCCAGTCCGTCGAGATTCCTTACGTCAACTACAAGGACATCAAGGCGGCTCAGGAAGAGCTTGGGGAAGTTGGGCAAGAGATTGCGTCCTGCGGTCCGCGCGTCCGCGTCCCCACGGCGTGCTCTGGGTGTGAATACAACCCCAACGGGCTAACCGAGACTCAGAAGATGGCCGCTGATGTGTGTGACGAGTTCTTCGGGGAGTGGCTGCTTGCGCACAAGTTCAAGATCTCCTTTTCCGGATGCCCCATCGATTGCGCGCGGAGCGTTGGGATGGATCTCGGCTTCCAGGGCGTCGTCGACCCGAAGTGGGAGCAGGAGCCCTGCATCGGGTGCCGGATCTGCGAGAACGCCTGCTCCGAGGGCGCCATCGAGGCCGACGAAGAGACCGGAGAGCCGATCTATCACCCGGAGAAGTGCCTCTACTGCGGAGACTGCATCCGCACGTGCCCGACCGAGGCGTGGGCGGAGAAGACTCTCGGCTGGGTGGTGCGTGTCGGCGGCAAGCACGGCAGGCACCCGGTGTTCGGTTCGAGAATCGCGGCCTTCGTGCCCGACGAGAAGATCAACGAGGTCATCACGGCCGTGCTGAAGTGGTACGAGAAAGCCGGCGAGGGAACCGGGCGAACTCGCATCGCCACGCTGCTGCTCGACCCGGAGAAGTGGGCCGACTTTGTAGCATGCGTGAAGCCGGTCCTCGGCGAATACGCGGTCGAGAACCCGGAGCCGCCGAAGGCCCTTGAGATACATGGCTGCGCGTAGGTCTGACGGGCAGGGACAGTGAGTCCCCGATGACGCCTGGCGGGTGCGCCGGCGCCCTGACAATGCCTACACAGTTGAGGTTGCTCGCGCCTACTCGGCGGCTGTCATTTCCGCCGGCACGCCGTCGAGTAGATCCGCGAGGTTGGTCCCTTCCAGATACTCAACCACCTGCGTGTCGACCGAGGAGAGAAGATCGCCCATCAGGCACTTCTCGTTCGAGCACACGGGCTTGTCAAACAGGCAGTTGCTAAACTTGACCGGGCCCTCAATTGCTTCATATATGTCGAGTAGTCGGACCTCACTGGCCTCGCGCGCGAGCCTGAAGCCCCCCTTCGGTCCACGCAGAGACGAAACGAATCCCTGCTTCCCGAGACGCTGCAGAACCTTCGACAAGTGCGCCTCGGAAACGTGGAGCGTATCCGCCATCTCGTGGCACGAGAGAGGGCGTGATGTCTCATTGGTGAGAAGGGCCATGGCGTGCAACGCGAGCGACGTGGCTTCCGATACTCTCAGCGACGTTCTCATATCAACCCACTTCCTGTTTTATCAATCGAGCATTAAGGTACCAGATTTGGTGGCCAAAGGCAAGCGAGAATGGGGCAAAACTACTTGGATCTCTGTATCTATATAGGGTTTTGCACGGTGATATGCGTCACACTTTTGGTGTCATAGTACCACGGATGACAAGCCCAACCACAGAAACGGGAGGCCGCGCAGTCCTTCCGCGGCCCCCCGTTTGCTACGTTCCCCACGATCCACTCAGTGCGCTTCGACGACAAGATCGACGGGTTCCGCGACGCCGCGATTGTCCGGGTTGTAGTACTCGTACGCAGTGCTGTCGGGCGTTTTCGCCTTGATTGGGAATTTGGCGCGGAGGCGGTAAGTGAGTTCGACCTTCTTGCCCGCTTCCATCTCCTCAATGTAGACGATGATCTGCCGTCCGGTGAGGGTGTACTTCTGAATGACCTTGGAGCCGACCAACTCCGCCAGATCGCCGGGCTGCACTTTGAAGCCCGGAGGGATCCCAAGGTCAACGAGCACCATGCCCATCCGACCGGGCGTCTGGTTCGCGATGGTCACGTTCGCGGTCACGATGTCATCGACGGCAAGTTCGGTCTTGTCGTACTCGATGTCGATCGAGACCGCGTCCCGCGATTCGCCGCCCGCGCCCTTCCATGGCAAGTAGTACTTGCTGGTCATCTGGTAGAGGCTCGTGCCCTCGCCATCGAACTTGATCTGCACCTCGTTGTCCCCCTCGCGCACGTGCTGCTTGAGGCTGACGAAGTGCACGACGTCGGAGTTGTCCTCATCGATCGCGAGACCTTTGACATGCTCGCCGTTGCAGAGGATCGACAGCTCGGCGTTGACCTTCTGAGTGCTGTCCTTCTGCGCGCCCAGCAGCGCTCTCAACGCCAGGATCGTGGCCTGCGTCGAGTACCACGTGCCCCGAGGGTCCTTCTCGGCGATGAGGTAGTTGAGCACTTCAGTCGCATCGCCGGGATGCGTGCCCGAGTCGATCAGCGCCAGCGCCGCGAGGCCGGTGGCCTCAAGGTCCGACGACTTCCCCGAGCTATGGGTGATGCCGGTGATCTCCGATTCCCACCACATCTTCCCGTCCTCACGCTTCGCCATTTTCACGAGGCGCGAGAGTTGCTCCTGGGTCTCCGCCGCGTCGGTTGCGTTCGCGACCAACGCGTTGCAGACGAGAGCGAGGGTGTACGCATCCTTCGCCTCGTCGGCGTGCTTCTTCAGGTAGCTGACGGCCTTGCCTAGCCGCGCATCATCGGGCGCGACTTTCCCGAGCGCCCACGCGATGTACGCGGTTGGGAGCAGGCTGTTGTTCTGGATCCGGCCCCAGCTCTCCTGATGCAGATAGGCCTCGTCAGGCTTCCAGCTTCCGTCTTCCTGCTGCTGGCTGAAGAGCCACTCGGCCGTGCGAGTGATGACGTCCGGGTCGACTTCGTAGACGTCGCTCATGGCCTGGAACTCCATCACGCCGTAGGCCGTGAGGATCTTGTTGGCGGGTGCCTCGCCGAACCAACTGTAGCCCCCGCCGGCCACCTCGAAACTCACCAGTCGCTGATAGCCGGTGTTGATGAAGCCTTCGGCCTTCATGCGGATCTCGGGCGTGACCTGTCCCGTGGTCTTCATGTAATCGAGCACGAGGATGTTGGGGTACGTCGCCGACGATGTCTGCTCGAAGCACCCGGAGGGCATCTGCAAAACGCTATCGAGCCCCTCGACCGCTTGGCTGAAAATACCGGAGTAGATCTTGACCATGATGTCAGACGCGCCGTCGATCGCCTGGCGCGGGATGCTGATCGTCTGCGTCACGTCATCATCGATTCGGTCGTTGACGGTCGCCAGCGTCTCCTGCCCGTCGGGGCGGATCTCGATCCGGCGCTCGATCGCATCGCTGAGCTTGTCCCCATAGGCATGCACCGTCAGCGGGTGGCTGCCAATCTCCTTCGCGGTGATCGTGAAGTAGATCGCCGCCTCGTCCTTGGCGCCGATCTCCAGCGTCCGCTTCGCGTCGCCGTCGAGCGCGAACCAATCGGCCTCTGTCAATTCGAGGCGGACGCTCTGGGCCTGGTCGAGGTGGTTGAAGACCATCACCGGGATGCTCACCTCGTCATTGCGCGTGAGCGAAACCGGCAGATCGATGTCGGCGAAGAAGTCCTGGAAGCAGCGAAGCCCGCTCGTGGTTGAGCCAAGCTCCCCCTTCGCCGAGTTGGCCATCGCCGTCATGCGCCAGGTCGTGATGCTGTCGGCCATCTTCAGCGACAGCGTCGCCTTGCCGTCGCCATCGGTGATGAGCGCCGGTTCGCTGAACATCGTCTCCGGGAAGTACTTCCGGATGCGAACGGGCTTCGGGCCGCCGCCGTCCCTCGCCATGAGTGCGTTGTCGTCGAGGAACGCCACCGGCTCCGCGAGCGCATCCATCGGCGCCATCGCCATCTCCATCATCGGCATCGCGACGGCGCCTCCACGCATCCTCACGCCTCCACCCTCGCCCATGCCGGCGCCCATCATGCCGCCCCCCCCACCGAAGAACCCCTGCTGGAAGTCCTCGTCCATGCCCCATGCGCCGGGCCAGGATGTCTGCACAAACATGTCGTCCGCAGTGTCGGGTCGTCCGTCGGGACCGATCGCCTGCAGGACGAGCATCCACACATCCTGCTCGCCGTCGCCCTGCTCCACGATGACGAAGTCCTGACCCCACTGGTCCTGTAGGTCCTCGGCCGCGATCAGCTTCGCGTCCAGCAGCGGCTTCGCGCCGAGCTTGGCCTTGAACGTGCGCCCGTTGTGTTTCTGCTGGTACTTCTGGATGGCTTGCTGGAGTTTCTCGAGTTTCGGCTGAAGCTCTTGCGCCCATTCGCTCTTGAGCTTCTCAACGCGATCCGCGTAGGTGTTCACGTGATAGCCCGAGGCCTCCGGCATCTCGGCTCCGGCCAGCAGCACCTTCGCCGCGCGGTCGCGCTTGTTCGCCATCGGTCGATCGAGCGGCTGGCGCGCGATGATGATCGGCATCTCGAACTCGTGGATCTCCACCCTCGGCTTCATCAGTTCTTGCTCGAGGTAGAAGTAGACTTTCTCCATTCCCGGCTTCAGCTCTTGAAGCGCGAACACGCTCTCGTCCACGACGTTGATCCCGAGCGCCGCCGCGACCGGCTCGCCCTCGGAGTTGCGGACCGCGAATTGAATTTCGGCGTCCTCGCCGGGCTTGTACGTCTCTTCGTCCGAGCTGATGTCAATCGAGAGGTCGCTCGCCGGATCGACGAACACCGGCGCCGTGTCGCGCAGGATGTCGCCGGTCGGTTGGATGCGATAGGCGTTCAGCCAGATCGATCCGGTCAGGTCGGCCGTCAGCGGGATGCTGACCGTCGCGCGCCCATCCTTCACGTCGGCGGCCTTGGTCAGCATCGTCTGGCGATTCTTGATGACGTCGACGTAGACCGCGCCGATGCCGCCGGACGCCAGCACGCTCGCCTTGATCGTATCACCGACGCCGGCGAGGTGGCTGTTGAGCCGGAGCAACACGCCCTCCGTGGCGCCGGAACTGTCAAGCGTGACGGAGCGGTTGGCTGTCTCGCCGGCTTCGGTCCTCGCGCTGAGGTCGACGGTGACGTCTGATGTCGTCGGCGTGATCGTCCACTCCGTCAGTCCGAGTTCGTCGGCCGTTCTGACCGCGGCTCGGAATCTGGGCGAATCGCCGCCGTCATGCAGTCCGGTCATCCGAACGTAGCATTCCGCCGGCGAGCCATCGGGGTAACTCGTCAACACGTAGAGCACGTTCTCCACGCCGGGCACGATCTCGCCCGACTCCGCGATCACGTCGATGCGGATTGGGTCTTTCGCGACCGTGCTGGTGTGGGTCGATTTTTCGGGATGGCCGGCTCTGTTCGTGACCTTCACGTCGAACTGCAAGAAGGCGTCGCCCTGCTCGACCGGCTGACCGACAAAGCTATCGGGGAGCTTGGTCTCGAAGGCGAAGGTCCCGCTGGCGTCGGTGGTGCCCTCGATGGTAGCGATCTCGGTGTACTCCACGTCGAACGTCTTCACGGAGATCTCCACCTTGCCGCCGCGGACGGGAACGCCGTAGAAGTAGTCGACCTGAACCGTGCCCTCGACGGTCTCGCCGGGCAGGTAATACTGCCTATTGGTGCTGACATCCAGATCGAACTTGGGGAGCACGTAGCGCTCGACGGTGACGGTCTTCTCGGTCTCCTGACCGTCCACGATGCACCCGAGGGCATAGCGGCCCATGTTAACCTCATCCGCAAGGATGAAGTCCGTCGAGACGATTCCGTAGTCGTCGGTCGCCAGTCTCTTCTTGAAGACCTTGTTGCCCTTCGCGTCCTTGACCTCAAGCGTCGCCTCGCGGTTCGCGACGGCGGCGAGGTTGGGTTGCTTCAGCGCCAGCGCGCGGATGTGCATTGTCTGTCCGGGCTGGTAGATGGGCTTGTCGGTCGTGAGAAGCACTTGGTATCGGCGCGAGATGCGCGCTCGCTGCACGGTCTCGTCCGAGCCCGAAGCCGCTCGGCCGGTGACCTTCAGATCGTAGTCGCCGGGCTCGACGTCGGGGACTGTGAAGGACGCATCGGCAGTGCCGAGGCCGTCGGTCAAGCCTCGGACCAACGTGGTGTATTCGTCCTTGTCCGCCGGGCTGATCCGCACGACGATCCGTCCGCCCTTCACGGGGTTGCCAGTGCGGTGATCGGTGAGGATCGCTCGCACGGCAGCGTGCGATCCGGCAAGCAGCTCTGTCTGGCCGATCACCTCGATGCCGATCGGCTCGATAACGGGCCGCTGGCTGGCTGGCGGCGCGCCGTTAACAGCAACGAGCCCGGCAGTCAACACCAGGCCCGCGAGTAGGGTCAGTGGTAGTGATGCGGCTGGTTTGCGGGGTTTCATTTCGTACTTCCTCCTGCTGCGTGAGTGGACTCTTGCAGCGAAGACGTTAGGGGTTTCTTGTGGATTCGACACCATCGGGGGGGCTTATTGTTCCGGTTGGGGCCTCCACGGTGGGTCGCCAGTGAAGACGCGCTACGTTACGGCGAGGTTTATCGCGGCAATGGGGGGCTAGTCGGAACGGCCGGGGATGATCGCCGGGTTGATGAGCCATTGCAGGTCGCCCATGCCGGGCTCGACGGCGGCAAGCCTGATACATGACGCGCCGCTCTTCTTCATCACTACGTGGCCGCCGCCTATGAACCGACTGGTGAGACTGCTGAAGTCGGGCTCATGGCCGACTAGCATAAGTGTCTTGACCTTGCGCTCGTCCGCGATGCTCTGGATGTCACCCACGCCGGTTCCGCCGCCCAGCCGCTCGTCTGTTTCGTGCTCGCGCCCGGGTGTGAGCACCTCGGCGACGGCTCGCGCGGTCTCTTGCGCTCTCACAAGGGGACTCGCCACGATGCGGTCTGGCACGTGCCCCGCATCCCGGATCTGCTTTGCGATTCGCCGATTGCTCTCGTCGCCACGAGGCGTGATGCGCCGGCCGGAGTCCGTGCCGTCGGCACCCACGTCCTCGGCGTCGCCATGTCGGAAGAAGATGATGTCCACTGTTGACTCCTTGGGGCCGGCCTGCTGCTTCTTGGAACTAGGCATTGCAGTTCTCCCGCTGGCGGCCGAGAGCCTGCTCCGTTTCAGATTTCTTACATTCGGCCCATTTTCATAGCACACCCGACCGCACCTGCGGTACAAGGCAAGAAGAGGATGGTATCAGGCAGCAAACAGAGCCGCATCGACCTGGGTGCTGGGCCAATTCGGGGGGATGATCGGAAACTTGGAAGCGACGATTCCTGACGCGCAGTCAGAAGGCACGGGTATTGACCGCGAGGTGGGGAGCACCGCTGAGCGTTGCGTTGCGTTTTGCCGCGGCGTGGTGTTTCTGACCACTCTCGTCATGGTGGAGGGCGAAACGCTGGCTGGCCTTCGGCCGCCTGGCGCGCTCGATCTTCTCGTGCTCGCCGCGGGGATATATGTCCTGGGCACGAGCATCTTGGCGATGCTCGGGCGCGAGACGCCCAACACGCAGTTCCCCTTGCTCGTGGCCGACATGCTGATGATCACTGGGGTCATCTACCTCGCTGAGGGCGTCCGCAGCGAGTACTATCTGCTCTACTATATGCCGATATTGCAGGCAAGCGTGCGCCTGCAGTTCCGTGACGCGGTCGCAAGCGCTCTGCTCTCATCTGGGCTTTACGGGCTTGTAGCCCTCACCTCCGGGCCGAACGTCCTCGTCCCTATCAGCGCCCAACTCCGAGCGGCGACTTTCGCCGGTTCGGCCGTCTTCATGGCCGTGTTCTTTGCCCTCCTGAGTCGGGAGGCGCGAGTACACCTGAAACGCTCGCGCGAGATGACGGATTTGGCCGGCGCCCTCGCCGCGAAGAACAGCGAGCTTGAGGAGCGCACCCGCGAGCTGGCCGAGGCGCAGGAGAGCCTCCTCGCTGCCGGCCGCCTGGCGACGATTGGCGAACTCGCCGCGAGTGTCGGGCACGAACTGCGCAACCCGCTCGGCGTCATCCGTAACGCCGCCTATTACCTGCGTCAATCGGGCCTGGCGGAAAGTGATGACGCGCGCGAGATGATCGACCTGATGGACGCTGAGGTCGGGACTTGTGACCGGACGATTGCCGCGCTCCTGGATTTCGCGCGCCCAGAGCAAGCCGCGCCCGAGCCGACCGACGTCAACTCGGTCGTCGGGCGGGTCCTCGACCGCACGGCGGTGCCGGAAGGCCTGGCGGTCGACGTGGACCTGGCTGATGGTCTGCCGCTGGCCGAGGCCGACCCGCACCAGCTCGAGCAAGTCTTCAACAACATTGCCGGCAACGCGTTTCAGGCGATGAGCGGCGACGGAACGGGGATACTGAAGGTGCGGTCCTCGGTGGAGGACGGAGGCGTGTGCGTCCGCTGGGAGGACGACGGACCGGGCATCTCCGCGGAAAACCTGGCGAAGATTTTCGATCCGCTCTTCACCACCAAAGCCAAAGGGATTGGGCTTGGGCTGGTTGTGTGCAGGCGACTCGTTGAGAGACAGGGCGGGATCCTCGAGGTGACGAGCGAGGTCGGGGAGGGCGCCGTGTTTGCGGTCCATCTCCGCGAAGCGGAGGGAGGTCCGGAGCATGCATGAGCGAGGGGTAGTGCTGTTGGTTGATGACAACAGAGGCATCCGCCTGACGATGGGCCGGATCCTTGGGAACGTGGGCTACCGCGTGGTAGTCGCGGCAAATGGCTCGGAGGCTGTTGACGTCGCGCGCCGGCAGCCCTTCGATGTCGCCCTGATCGACTTCAAGATGAACGGAATGAACGGAGCTGAGACGTGCGCGTCGCTGCGTCAGTTCAATCTGGACGCGACGCTGTTCATCGTTACGGCGCATGTCAGCAGCGAGATCGAGCGGTCCGCGTTGGCCGACGGCGCGACCGGAGTGATCCACAAGCCGGTTGACGTGCCCGCGCTCCTGGAGTTGCTCAATGAACTCATTACGCCGACCGAAGGGGCGCTCGTGCCGGCAGTGGGGAGGGCCGCGGGATGAGTGGCCATGCTACCTCACCGAAGGTCCTGATCGTCGACGATAACATCCCTTCCGCGAAGACGCTCAAGCTCGTGCTCGCGGCCGAGGGTTACGCGGTCGACTGCGCGGGCACGGCCGCCGAGGCGACCAGGCTCACCACCGAGACCGTCTACGACGCGGCGCTGATCGACATTACGCTGCCGGACGGCTCAGGCATCGACCTTCTGCCTGAACTGAAGAGGCTCTTCCCTGATCTGATCGCGATCATCGTCACCGGCCACGCTTCAACCGAGTCGTCGATTGAGGCGCTGAACCGAGGCGCGGCGGGGTACGTTCAGAAGCCCGTTCAGGTCCAACACCTGCTTCAGATGCTCAAGAATGGTCTTGAGAAGAAGCGCCTAGAGGCCGAGAACTGGCGCATGCTGCGGCGGCTCTCGCTGCTGCATGCCGTCGGCGCTACCGTGGGCGTTGGTTTGGACGCGGCGTCGACCCTGACCGAGACGATCTCGCTCGTGGTCTCGCTGATGGAGATCCCGGCGGGCGGCATATGGTGGACGGTTGAGAGCGCGGACCAACCCAGCCTCGCGGCTGAGGTTGGCATGACGGATGAGCTACTCGGGTGTCTGCGGGCGAGAGTTGGCAACATTCCTAGCGAACTTGCTGCCAACCCCAAGCTATTCAACGAGCCATGGCTTGAGCATGAGGCGAATCGCGTGGACGACGACGATCCGTGGCAGTTCAGAATAATGTCATTGCGCGGCCACCAAGGCACGATCGGGTACATGGCCCTCGGCGGCCCCGATTGGCCTGAGGACCGCAACGAAGAGGCCGAAGTGCTCTGCGCTGTTGCCGGACAGGTCGGCGTGGCGATGGAAAACATGAGGCTCTACGCCGACGTCATCGACACGCACGAGCGGCTGAAGGAAGCTCAGGACCAGATCGTGCAGAACGAGAAGCTGTCCGCTGTTGGGCGGGTGGTTTCGGGAGTGGCTCACGAACTCAACAACCCGCTGATGGCCGTGATCGGGTACTCCGAACTCCTCGCCGATGGCGCGTTCGGGGAGGAGACGCCGAAGATCGCCGAGCGCGTGTTCACTCAAGCCAAACGCTGCGCGTCGATCGTTCAGGGGTTGCTCTCGTTCTCGCGTCAGGAAGAGATCCAAGTCGAACGCACTCACATCAATGACATCGTTTACTCAGCGATCGAGGCATGCGAGCATGCCCGTGGTGACGACCTGAACTTGATGCGCGATCTCGACGCCGCGATCCCAGAGATGGCCGCCGATCCTGGGGCACTGCAACAGGTCATGGTCAACATCATCAACAACGCCTACCAGGCCACAAACGGCCATGGAGGCGCGGTGAGCGTGACGTCGACGCTGACCGATGAGCGGGTTGTCGTATCCGTTCAGGACACTGGGCCAGGGATGCCTGACGACGTCTTGGGGCGGGTCTTCGACCCGTTCTACACCACAAAGGGAGTCGGCAAGGGCACGGGCCTTGGCTTGAGCGTATCGCACGGGATCATCAAGGAACACGGCGGCGAGCTTCGCGCCGCCAACGCGCCGGAAGGAGGGGCTGTCTTCACCATCGACATCCCCATCGTCGCGCCGCCGGATGAAGCAGAGGTCGAGCCTGCCACGACACAGGACGCGCCGTGGCTGCAGTGAGAGGGAGAGGGAGCATGAAGATCAGAGAGCAGGGACGTGATCGCGATCTGCGGATCATGGTCGTTGACGACGAGGAGGACGTGCGCGAGGTCATACGTCTGGCACTGGCACGCAACGGCTACGACGTCACGCCGTTTGACAATGGTGCCGACGCCGTCGATGCGGCCGGTTCCGATCGGTTCGAACTCGCGTTCGTCGATGTGGCGATGCCGGGCATGGATGGCCTGCAGACGCTCCAGGGGTTGAGGGAGGTCTCGCCAGACACGAACGTCGTGATGATCACGGCGTTCCTCGACGGCGCACTCGCTCCCGATGCTCGTCAGGACCGCGTGCAGGACTGTCTCGCCCAGGGCGCGCGCGGATGTCTGCGCAAGCCCTTCGGCACGGATACCGTCCTGAAGACGGCGGAGTATTTCGGACGGTAGACACGCCCGCATGTAACAGGCCAGCAGCTAGAGTCGCCCGTCAATCGGGCGGCTCTAGCGTGGTGTCTCAGGCAACTCGATCACGACGTCTTCAACGCGTTCGCCTTCGGCGAGGGTGACCGGTTCTGACTCCGCCACGTACTCACCGTCACTCCCGCGCGCGCGCAGCCTTAACGTGTAGGTCCCGGCCTCGAGGGCAACTGCCTCAAGCGGCTTCTTGCTCGATTCGTGGAGCCGCTTGGCCAGCTCGCCGTCGCGCCACAGCTCAGCCGCGTGCCGGCGAGCCCAATCGTCGACGGCCCTGCCATCGGCACTCACGATACGCCCTCGGGTGAGCGCCCCGCGGCGAAGCTGGATGATGACCTCCGTCGTCTCGCCATCCGCAACCTCGACCTTGGTCTCTGGGCGATCCAGGCACTCCCTGTGGTACGGCCTGACGGTGTAGCTCCCGGCCGGTAGTCCTTCGAGAGCGAAACGCCCATCGGCATTAGCCCCGGCCGAGAATTCGCCCCTGGCGTCGTCGGACCGCAGCGATACCGTGCCGTCCGGCAGGCGATCGCCTGTGCGCATGTCCACCAGCCGTCCCTGAAGGCCCCCCGTGTACGCGTGACGGATGTCGATGATCTCCGCCGCGCCGTCGACGAACGCGCGGCGAATCGCCGATACGCGATGGGCCGCTCCGACGGACGCGACGAACCAGTAGCCGGGGTCCAGCGAATCGAACCGGTAGCGCCCGTCCTGGTCGATGGGCGCCCGTATGAGGTCTCGTTCGGTTCCTTCCGGCCTCGCGTTCCGCACATTCTCGGCATAGCGGGCGGCGACGACAACGCCCCCGGCGATGGGTTGGCCGTCGGCGCCTCGCACCCCGCCTTCCATCGCGCCGGCAATCGGCAAGCGACGGCGGCCGAGGTCCACGCTGCTCCCCTCGGCCAGCACCACCTCGTCGAGTTGGAAGTGCTTCGACTCGGAGCCCGCAATGAGGAAGTACGTGCCGGACGGGATGCTGACGATCTCGTAGCGACCGCCCGGGTCAGTCGTGACGTAGTAGTGCTGAGTGCGGGAGGGGGGCTGGTCGGAGAAGATGCCTGACCCGGGCCCGGTGATCTTTGGCGACACCCCAACGACGAGGCGAGTGTCCTCCGGGAAGCGCCCGGCCTCGTCGTGGATCGTCCCCGTCACTCGGCAAAGCGACTCGGTCTCGTATGGGCGCTCGACGCGGATCTCGACCGGTGCTGGATCGCCTTCGTCGGGCATCTGAATCAGCACGCCGCCGGTCGCCGAGTAGGTGCCGTCATGGCGCTTGTAAGCGGTCATCAGCGCTTGCACTGGCACCCCAGCCGGACCCGCCGGCTTGACGACATCGAGCCGTAGCTCGTCGCCCTCGCCGGTGATGAGCGCGATCCTCTGCACATCGACGCCGCGAATGGTGAACCGGCCCAGGCGGTCGGTCCGAGCGAGTGGGAATCTCCAGGGGAGCGTGCCGGAGTGCCAATCGCGCCACCCGTCGACTCTGTCAGCGGCGTACTCGTAGATGCCGATGGCCGCCTCGCGTAGCGGCGTCCCGTCTACGTCGAGCACGGTGCCCGTGACTGTCTGGCCGGATCCGATTCGGAGTTCCGTCTCGGTGGGCGTCGGACCCGGCCCCGACTCCACATGTTCCACCGTGGGCCAGAAGCCCGGCACGACCGTTGTGAGACGGTATCGCCCGGGCTCACGCCAGTCCGACTCGAAGAAGCCGTCTTCATCCAATATGATCCACAACGGCGCTCCTCTCGTGCCGCCATCGGCGACGCGCTGCGCAACGATTCGCCCCTCGGGGAGGGGCACTCCCTCAGGCCCGATCACCCGACCCACGATCTTACCGCTGGCCGGGATACGAATGGCGTGGCGGACCGGCCCGTCCGATGACTCGATGTCCAGCGCCTCGGACTCGTAGTCCACCCACCCATCGCGGGCGATCCTCAGCTCCACTTCGCCCGGTGGCACGTTGCGGAGTACGAAGCGCGCCCTCCGGTCTGTCCTGACGCTGTCGGTAAGCCACTCGGGTTGGCGCGGGCCTGGGCTGACCGGCGCGCTGAAGCGGGCCCGCATGTGCGTCTTCGTCGCGGGTCGGCCATCGGGCCCCACAACCTCGCCAACGATATCCGCGCCCCTCTGCAGCATGATCCGGCGAGTCTTGTACTGGTCGTCGCGTCCCCGGATGTCCCCGCGCCAATACCCGTGCCTCGGGTGGCGAATGAGAACATGGACCGGGAGTCGGGACGTGAGATCGTACAGTAGGAACTCGCCGTTGGCGCCGGATGCGCAACGCCTCCGCGCGTATCGGCGTCGCGGGTCGGTGGGGTCGACGAGGAGGTGATATCGGATCTCGGCCCCGGCCACCGGCTCGCCGCCCGCCGAGACAACCGTTCCCGCCAGCGTCCACGTTCCCGGCAGGCAGCGCCGCATCGTCACATCGAACCGCTTCTCCTCCCCTGACTCAAGGGGGACCTCACCCAATGGCAGGCGCGGGTACCCAGGGGCGAACACAGCAGGGAGATAGTCATACGGGGCCCACGGCACGTCGAGTATAAAACTCCCTTTCCGGCCGGTCCGGGTGACTCGCGCATCGCGCGCGCCGCTGGCCAGAGCGCCCACCACGTCGGTGTGACGGTGGCGATCGTAGCGCGTCACCAAGGCGCCCTGCATCGGCGCGCCGTTCTCGTCGACGACCGTGCCAGACATCCTGGCCGGTCTGCCTGGGATATGGACCGCAACTCCCCGAACGTGCTCGCCCTCGCGGAGGCGGATCAGGTCCGACTCGCCGTGCAGCCGGCCCCTGATACTGGCCCGTATGACGGGGTACCCAACGGGGACGCCGGAGACGGCGAATCGCCCACCGGCGCTTGTCGTCGTGTTGCCCAACTGCACCCGCGGCGCGGCGCTGCTGCGGTTGCGGTTCAGGTAGACCGACGTCGACAGCGTCACTCGCTGGCGCGCCGCGGGCGTGCCGTCCGGAAAGGTCACGACTCCCGAGATCGTGCCGGTTGGGACGTTGTCACTTTCTTGCTGCGACGTGGCGACGTCCGGGGGGCCGACAATCAACATGAGCGTCAACCAGAGCATCCGCAAAACCCTCCCCAGGGAAAACCGTCCGCTTCTTCTTAAGACCCGCGAGTGCGTGGAATGGTTGCGTCCACGCGGTCGGGAACGCCTCGGAGGTGATCTCGCTCCCGCCTTGGAACCCCCGCCCACGAGAGCTACTTTGCGCCCAGGAGCTGAGGCCCATGACCAAGCTGGCAATCGACGGCGGACCGGCGGCGATCACGCGCCCGCTCACCGACGGCAAGAAGTGGGGCGCTGACGAGCTGAAGGAAGTCATCGACGTCTTCGAGTCGGGCGGGTACTACCGCTACGACGGCTCGAAGGTTGTGGCGTTTGAGGAAGCCTTCCGCAAGGCATACGGCGCGCGTCATGCCGTCGCGAGCACGTCCGGCACGGCGGCGATCCATGTCGCGGTCGGCATGCTGAATCCGGAGCCTGGCACGGAGATCATCACTGGGCCCATCACCGACATCGGCTCGATCGTTCCCATACTCTACCAGCAGTGCATCCCCGTCTTTGCCGACACTGACCCGGACACGTTCTGCATGGACCCAAAGTCCATCGAGCGCTGCATCACGCCCCGCACGTCGGCGATCATGCCGGTTCACCTTTTCGGCAACGCGTGCAATATGGATGCGATCATGAAGATCGCCGCTAAGCACAAGCTCCCCGTGATCGAGGACTGCAGCCAGGCGCACCACACGCTATACAAGGGCAAGCTCTGCGGCAACATCGGCGATATCGGCGCCTTCAGCCTCCAGGCCAGTAAGCACATCACCACCGGCGAAGGCGGCATGACGATCACTAACCGCAAGGCTCTCGCCGAGCGCGGCGCGTTCTTCATGGACAAGGGCTGGGCGCGCGGCGGATGGGGCCCGAGGGCATACCAGTTCCTGGGGCTGAACTATCGCATGAGCGAGTTGCAGGGCGCCGTCGGATGCGGCCAGATCCGCAAGCTCGCGGGCGTCACTGAGGCGCGCAACCGAAACGGTGACCTCCTCACGAAACTCATTGGCGATCTTCCTGGCGTCAAACCACAGAAGGCCTCGCCCGGGACGAAGATGACGTACTGGCAGTACGGCATGGCGGTTCAGTCGGACGCGAAGTACACGCCGACTGATTTCGCGCAGGCCCTCTCGGCCGAGGGTGTGGGCGCTGGGGTCGGCTACATCGGCAAGCCCATCTTCCTCTGCGCCGAGGCGTGCTGGAACAAGAAGACTCTCGGCAAGTCAGGGCTTCCCTACAGCCTCCCCGACGTGCCTGAGGTCGAGTACGACGACGACACCTGCCCCAAAACAGTTGACCTGCTCTCACGCATGATCACGATGGGGATGAGCGAGTTCTACACCGAGGACGACGTTCGCCTTCTCGCCGACGCGATCACCAAGGTCGCGACGGGGCTTGACGCCTGTTAGGGGACACGCATGTTACAGGCCACGTTCACTGCGCCGTATGAGATCATGATTGAGGACGCGCCAGTGCCCGAGCCCGGGCTTGGGGAAGCTCTCGTCAAGGTCGCTGCGTGCGGCATCTGCGGAACGGACTTGAAGATCAATGAGGGGCACTACCTGGGCAGCTTGCCGATGACGCCCGGACACGAGTTCGCGGGAGTGATCTCGGCGCTTGGGGCGGGCGTCACAGGCATCGATCTGGGCGACCGCGTTGCCATCAACCCGAACCTCCCCTGCAGGCGATGCAGCTTCTGTCGGACGGGCATGGTACATCTGTGTGAGAACAGCCAGGCGGTTGGCGTTACGCGGCCGGGCGGCTTCGCGGAGTACTGCTCCGTTCCCGTCGAGCTGCTCATCCCCGTTCCCGGCGATCTGCCGCTCGGGCTGGCGGCGATGATGGAGCCGGTCTCGTGCTGCTTGCATGGGATGGATCTCGCGGGCGTGAAGCCGGGCGATGATGTCATTCTACTCGGCGGAGGAAGCATCGGGCTGATCTTGCTGCAGCTCGCGCGCGCCGCGGGAGCGACGTTCGCCGCCGTCAGCGAGCCGAGACCCGAGAAGCGCGCGCTGGCGCTGGAGCTGGGCGCGGATGTCGCCGTCGATCCATCGGAGATTGGCGAGGTCGCGACGTCTCTGTCTGGCGGGGGCGCTCAGGTGGTCATCGAGTGCGCGGGCGTCATTCCCGCCGCGAGCACGACGATGGACCTCGTCCGGAGCGGTGGGACCATCATGCTCTTTGGCGTGTGCCCGCCCGATGAGGCGATCGAGATCGAGCCCTACGAGGTCTTTCACCGCGAGATCACGATCCGCGGGTGCTATACGAATCCGCTGACCGATTCGCGCGCCCTATCGCTCCTTGAGAGCAACCGCGTGCTGGTTGAGCCGCTGATCTCGCACGCGTTCCCTATCGATCGCGTCGCCGAGGGCGTCGACGCCGTGCGACGTGGCGAGACGGTGAAAGCTCAGGTGGTGCCGGAGTAGAGGCGACGGGGGGGAGGTCTGGTTGGAGCAGCAGTCGCAGGTGCAAACTGTAGGGAACCACTCATTCCTGTCGACGCAACGCATGCCTCTGTCCAGGCCGAATGTCGGGCGAATGCGAGATCGGACAGCCAGCCGCGAGGCATCTCCGCGGAGCATCGCGTTTACTTATTTGGGCGCGCCGACTGAGCCCCCTTAGGCGGGCCCAACTGAAACCAGGAGGGGACCCATGGCGACATGCTCGAAGTGCGGCGAGGCGATGCTCGACACGGACCCACAGTGCATGAACTGTGGGCAGGAATTGCCGCGTGGAAGTGCGCCGGGAGGCCCCTCACCTCGGGCGCGACCCTCGGGGCCTCCGGCCGCGCAGCCGACGAACCCCGTCGCCACGTGGGCCGGGCGCATAGTGGTCGGGGTGTTGATCGCCGTGGTTTTGGCGTGCGTGGGCCTGCCCATGTCCCCATCCAAGCTGGACGGGACCTGGGAGACGTCTGACCAGACCCGGGTGCTCTACATCGATGTGGGAGCGGGGACAATTGACATCGAATACGTGACTGAGGAGAGCCAGGTCGAGGGAGATGTCATGAAGGAGACTATCTCGCACATCACGCGCAAGTACGACGGGGTCTCCTACAAGGCAAAGCTGTTCGGTACGATCGCCATCAGCTGCTCCGACTTCGAACTCCGTGCCAAGCCCGCCTTCGGTAGGCGGGGCAAGACGATGGACATGCAACTGGCCGAAGGCGGGACACCGATTGTCACGGTCGTCGAAGGAGACTTAATCAAGAACCGCAACAGGTATCGCAGGCAGTAGCGGGCGTCGCGCGCCAATCCCCAAGTCTGAGGTAGGACCACTGTAATCGACTCACCGATTCGCGCGCCCTATCGCTCCTTGAGAGCAACCGCGTGCTGGTCGAGCCGCTGATCTCGCACGCGTTCCCGATCGATCGCGTCGCCGAGGGCGTCGATGCCGTCCGATGTGGCGAGACGGTGAAGGCTCAGATCAAGCCCTGCCGTCATCCACCTTCGCCAACTCGGCCAGTGCCGTCTCCTCAAGCTCGCGGCACTTGGCCAGCAACTCCACCTGGTCGGCCCGCGCCTGCGCGTCCCATTGGGCAGCGCCATCCTCGCCGCCCCACCACTGGATGAACCGCCAGTTGTCCTCGGCGAACGCGGTCAGGAGTCCGGACTCCTCTTGGTAGATCTCAAGCGCGTTCAGCACAGCCTGCCGCGCGTCGCCCTCCAGCAGATCCACATTTCCATCGAGGAATGCTACCGCCGAACGGCGCGCATCAACGAGGTGCATCACGCACCACCAGTTCACCCCGAAGAGCAACTGCTTCTCGTCGTCCGTGTAAGCATCATAGGCCGCAATGTCCTCGCGCCACGCCTCCAGCGCGTCGAGTCCGTAACGAAACTCGTCGGCCTCGCGCGCGCTGTCGGCGGCCGCGTTGCCGAGACTTGCGAAGAACGCGTCCTCCGAATCGGGCGCTTCGCCCAGCCCGGACAGCAATACCAACGGCGAATGCCACCCCTCGTCATGGGCGTTGATCCGCAGCTCCTCGTCAGGTTGCTCGTAGTCGCGCAACACGAGATCCATGGCGTGTATGTGGTAACCGTACACCGTCGCGAGACCCGTGTTGCGCCCGATCACCAGCGGCAGGCCCTCGTTGAGCGACAGGACGATGTCGGTCACCAGCCGGTCTCTCCCGAGTTGGTTATCCTCCGGCCACTCCTCCGTGCGGAAGCGCCAGCCGGTCGCGCGCGAGATCGCCGCGACTTCCTCATCGCCATCGCCGTGCGGGCTATCCGGGTGCCATCGGCCCGTGCCCCAGGCCGTCGCGGCGCCATCAGGATTCCGGAACCATCGCGTCCGGAACGCCAAGCCTGAGTGCCCCATGAGGTCGGCGTATGAGACCGGTCTCTCGGTCGTCGCTAGCGCCCCGTCGAGCGCTCCGATGAACGCGCAGTCCTTCTGCCTGCCAAAGCCAAGGTCAGGGACGCCGTCGACCCAGACGTTGGTGACCTCGTGTCGAAGCGCTGCCGGGGCGGCGCCGCTGGAGGCCTCCCTCGCGATCAGTCGCGCGACGGCCTCCGCCTCCCAACCGAGTGGCTCAGCAATCGCTGCCGGATCGACGCCCATCGTCCGGAGCGCGCGCTCAATGTGACTGATGGCCTTCGCGTCGAGGTCGCAAACGGTGAGGATGACACGCTTCAACTCGTCCCGGACATCTGGATTGGCGAAGCCGCTGAGACTGGCATCCTCCGGACCGGGCCCCCAACCGCCCGGCGTCTTCCACACGCGCCACATGAGGTCGTGCATGACGCCGTAGCAGCGCGCGGCCTCCAGCAAGTCCTCGGCGGCGTCGGGCTCGTCGGCCGCGATCCGCTTGAGGATGTCGTTCATGAATGCGCGGCCCTCGGCAATCGCGAGCGCCTGGCCATCGTGCGCTTCGTAGGCTTTCTTCCGCGCGACGGGATCGTCGATGCCGGGGACGTTGTCCATCGCCTCGCCCCACGCCTGGATGGCCTCCAGCCCTGCCGCCCACGCGCCGACCTCGGGCGCGCGCGCTGCTTTCACCGCCCACACCAACGCCTCGCGGTAGGTCTCGCGAATGGGCGGCGCCTCGCCCTTCTCGCCGACGATGATCGCGACGTATGCGCTATCGAGCCAGTCCCGCAAGCGCACGTAGCCGAGTTCATCGTTCTCGGTCTCCGTCACCGCGAGGTGCCATCCGACGAGAGATTGCCCGCCCGCCTCGTAGCCCGCGATGACCGCCCATCCGAGCCAGTCTCCGCAGACCAAAGCCGGCACTCCCGCGTCGATGCTCGCGCAGACTCTCTCCCGCAGTTCGTCCGGGGTGACCTCTTCGGTGAACGACCCGTCGGGGATTTCGATGTCGGCGGGCCGCGTCGTGGTGCCGATGACGTCGTACGAGTATCCAGCCGCGGCGAACATGCGGCGCGCGGCGTGACCTGGCTCGGCGTCGACCAGCCACGGGCGGTCAAAGCCACTACGCCATGATTCGCGGTGCCAGAGTTGCTGAAAACCCTGGCCCGAGATCGCGAGGTAGTACCGGTAGTCACGCTCATCAGATTCGCCGAGGTAGGTCAACACCGATCGCATGGCCGATGGGAATGTGAAGTCCTGCGGCCCATCGAGCCGCGTCTGCCAATCCATCCCAATGTAGGGCACGTCCTCAAGCACAGCGCGCTCGGTCTTCTGGGCGCGAGTCTGCCCCGCGCAGACCATCATCCACAGACACGATGTCAATGCCACTGCCAATCCCTCTCTTCTCACCAATCCTCGGGGCTAAGGCCCGAGCGTCGCCTTGTGTAAGCCACTCTTTCCTTCTCTCACTGGGCACCCCCTGCCGCGAATCGAAACGGCCCCCGCCGAAGCGAGGGCCGTCGGTCCGCATCGTGGCGCGGGCATTCTTGCCCGCGGCCGTCAGTCCGTCCAGACTTCCTCAATCGCCTCGCGGTTGCTCTCCAGCAGGTCCTTTGCGCTGCCCCCGCCGAAGACGATGCGCCCGCGCGCCGTTACTGTCTCGCCCGGCGCGCAGTCGGGGAAACTCGGGTCTGCGTGGATGCAGGCCAGCTCGCCGTTGGTGGTCAGGTACTTCACGCCCTGCCACGTCAGCCCAACCGCGCGGTCGCCGCTGCGGTTGACGAGGCTGATGAACGGGATGTCGACCGGCGTTAGCTTGTCCGGGTTCGGGATGCCCTTCACAGGCAGGTAGCGCTTCAGGCCACCCCAGCTCCCGACTTCCTTGGCGCTGGTGATCGCGCTCATCTCGCCGCCGAGCGGGACCTTCACGTCCTCAAGTTCCTTGCTGGCGAAGTCCTCCGCCGATTGCGACGCGAAGCATATTTGGGCGCGGATGTCTTTGAGCGGCTTCTCGGTGAGGTTCTCCAGCGATAGCTCAAGGTCGATCGCGCCGTCCTTCACCTCGGCCGTGCCTCTGAGGATGTACTCATCGCCCAGCTTGTGCTCGTATCTCACCAGGCGCGACGGTACGATCTCAAGGACATCGGGCTGGTCTTCTTGGGGGTAGGTGGTCTCCAGCTCCACCCAGTTCTGCCCGGTGAAAATGGTCTCCTCGCCGGCGAACAGGTTCTCGGGGAACATGAGGTTGGACGATCCGCCCGCGTCCCAGGGGTGCAGGATCTCAACGCTCGTCGTCGGTTTGTCCGCAAAGAGCGCGGGGGTGACTGCGAGCGCGTGCGGGAGGTCCTCGCGCGCCAACTCCGTCTCGATGCTCGTGGCCAGCTCATCCGGACGGAAGCCGCCCGGACCAGGCCCGCCCTTGTAGGCGACTTTGCCGTCGACATCGACCAGGTACAGCCGGTCCGGCCAGCCCGCATACTCGTCGCCGACTTTGTTGTCCATGGCATCCAGGACCATTGGCATCGACAGGTCCAGGCCCTTCTGACACGACGTCGCGACGTGCGTGCGGTCGTCGAGCGTCACCGGCTGGTTGAAGACGACGCCCGCTTGGGTGTTCGCGCCCATCTGCCAGCCGTCTTCGGGATGCGCCTCACGGATGTAAACCAACACGAACGCCACGCGGTCGCGGTACTGCTCGTACATCTGCTCTAAGACGCCAGACTGGCGTCGGAAAGGCGGTCAAGTGTAGCTCCCGAAGATCAGCGCCACCGGGCGCTCGCCGATGTAACTCGACAGCGTGACATCGGCTGTCTTGTCGATAGTTGTCAGCGTGAAATCGGGCGCGAGTTCACCGACGGCGGTGATCCCGTTACGGTCGGCCGGGATGCCCTGTCCCCTCTGCGAATGCGCGCTCATGCCGATCACGGCTCCGGTCAGTACGACGCCGGCTACGATGCCGGCTGGAATCAATCGAGATGCTTGCACGGGCGGTGCCTCCCATTCAGGATTGCGAATACCCATTCATGTCCGACGCTCGTCGGGTCTGAGTTGTTCTCCGGAAGAAACTCAATCTCCACCGGCCTCGAAGGCGCCGGAGTCAGGTCGCGTCGCGGAGCGCGGGCGGTCGGCGGCATCGTGAGGGCAGTTTGGCAACGCTCGACCCGCTGCGCGCGCGGGACTGCCGGGACGAAGGCGGTAATCGCTGCCCTCCGGGTCGACAAACATCGGATCGCCTTGCGCGTTGTGGCCTGTCTGGGTTTCCGCGTCGGCGCCCTCGTCCGTGACCGGCGGGTAGCGCCGAGGTAGCGGGTCGATGTTGCTATACAGGTTGCCATCCGCGACAAAGCGCGCGGGCGGATCTGGGAGCCCTGACGCGCCCGCGTAATGCTCGAACCACTTTGGATCCGGGAACACGGTCGTCGCGGTTTCAAGCGGGTTCGTCGGGCTGTAGCCGGCGGCGAAGATGGTGCTCGTGCCATCAGGCGCGCCGACGAAGATATTGTTGAAGACATACGCCTGGGAGCCGCCCGACAGCCAGAGCGGCAATATGGCGCCGACGATGGTGTTGTGCACCAGCCAGTGAGAGTTCGTGGCGGCGCCATACCCGTGCTTGGAGAGCCAGATGCCCGTGGGCGTGTCAACGATCAGGTTGTTGCGGATCAGTTGGTCATGTCCCAGCGCGCGGATTCCGGCTCCACCCGCGCGCTCGATGCGGTTGTTCTCAACGGTGGTGCGAGGGGACGAGCGCAGGAACACGCCTGTCGCGCTCATCATCCAGCCGACGTTCCGCAGGTCATGGATGTAGTTGCCACGGATGATGTTGTCGCTGATCTTGATGTGCAGACCCTCGTGGCAGTCGAAGAACTCGTTGTCCTCCACCAGGATGTATCCGGGCACGCCGTTGCCGTGCTGGTAGCCCATGTCGAGCCCATACATGTATCCGCTGATGCGGTTGCCGCGGAAGACCCAGTGCTGGTTGCCCTCCACCACCTGGATGCCCTCGGCGCCCTCGCCGTTGAGCGGCTCGTAGGGACGGGTCAGCACGCTGTTCTCGATGCGGTTGCGATGCGCCCCGGGCGCCTGGCCGACGATGGCCCGCTCATAGCCGTGATGGCCTTTGGGAGGGCAGTTCTCGAAGCGGCAGTCCTCGACCGCGTTGTCGCTGGCGTTCGGACCGATGACGAGGCCTGGCGAGCAGTTTCTGAACGTCAGCCCTTGGATGACGATGTGAGACGCGTCGGTGATCGTCCACGTCGTCCGCGAGACGATCGGTTGGTGGCCTTCGTCACTCCGGATAGTTATGGGGCTTTCGGCCGTGCCGCTGTCGGTGAACTGCACGGGCTGGTCATACCTGCCGCGAGCGAGGACGACCGTGTCGCCTGGTTGCAGGCGGCCAACCAGAGAGGCAGGAGACCTGACCGGGCTGGCGGCGTCTCCGGTGGCGTCGTCGAGGCCGCGTCGAGGGTCGACGTGAAATGAGCGAGGGTTGCGACGCTCTGCCCGCGCGGCGATACCGAGCGACAGAATCGCGCAGGACAGGCCCATGGCTCCGATGACCTTGCCTTGTATCAACTGGTCTCTCCCTATCGGTTGGCACGCGCGCCGTCGGCTATGGCAGGGCGATATGCCCCCACGGCGCGACCGGCGGCTTCCCGAATGACGTCGCTGCCGTCCAGTCCGAGTCGTCGAAGTCGGTCGCGGACCAGCCGTCGGGCGCCTCGTTGGCCGCCCGCCAGTCCGGGCCACTCAGGACCTTCATCTCTTCGCCGCCGGAGGTGATCGTCACCTGCACGAGCGCGCCCGCGAGGCCTGTCTCGTTTGTGGCCTTCACGCCGATGACGTTACACCCTCGCGCCAGGTGTCGCGCCACGTTGATGCGTTGGGCCTTGCTCCACCCCTGCCCCTCGGCGACTTCCTGCCCATTGATGAACAGGACCCAGTAGTCATCGACCGCAATGTCAACCGTCGCGCGCTTGGGCTTCGCCGGCAGGTCCACGGTCTTGCGCAGGTAGACGGTGTCATGCTCGCCGGCCGTCGCCGAGGCCCAGATCCACGCGGCGTCCGTCTTGGCCATCGACTCCGGACTCTCAGGCTGCGGGAAGTCGATCCCCATTGGTGGTTCGGTGAAGACCGCTCCGTCCCGAGTCTTCCGCGTCCACGTGAAGCGATGCCCCGGCGTTTTCGAGGTCAGCTTGACGGAGCCGTTTGCCACCCGGATATCCAGCGTCAAGCCGCGGTAGCTGACGTTTCTGACGATGAGCCACGGTAGATCGCTCGGGAGGTTCGGCCTGATCTCCAGCCCCGCCGCTGTCGCGTTGATACCCGCCACTCCGTAGAGGAACCAGCATGGCACGAGCCCGCTCTCGGGGAACGGGATGTCGACACCGACCGCGCCCGCATCGACGCGCTGGGGATTCTCGCCTCGGTATAGCGGCCCGCCGCCACACAGCCGATCCGGCATGCGGTATCGCTCGAGGATCTCGCTCCAGCGCTGCCACGCGTTGTCCGCGCCGACCAGTTGGCTGCGGGCCATGAGATCATAGAACGAGGTGTACAGAATCGCCCCGCCGTCTTGGCACTGGTCGCCCCACGCTGTCCCGCGCCATCCGAAATGCCACCACGGATCGGCCGCCTCGGGCTCGAGGGTGCGGTCCTCCTCGGGACTCCACGTGGGGTTGTGGATCGTGTTTGCCCTTGGCGCGAAGATCCAGCGCGAGTACGTGTCGGCCTCGCCCGATGACGTCGGTTCGGTCTCCATCCAGTGGTAGATGCGGGCCGCCTGCTCCTCGTCCGCCAGCCCGTAGGCCATCGCTTCGAGATTCACGAACGTGAAACCGAAATCGTGCTCCTCGCCATCGATGTCGATACACCCGATGTAACGGCCCTTCTCATCATCCCAGAATGCCTGGTTGTACGCCTCGCGCGTCTCCTCCGCCAAGCGCCGGTACTCACCCGGCGCGAGCGCCGGGCTATCCGTCTCGGTGTCCTCCAGCATCTCCTCGATCTCGGCCACCGCGAGGAGCGATGCGTAGCAGTAGGTATTCGCGTATGCATCGAGATGGCCAAAGGGGAGGATGTCCCAGTAGTTGTTGCCCACGCCCTTGTGCTTGCCGTTGAAATCCTTGCTCGCGGCGATGATGAGTCCGTCCTCGCCGTGGAGCGTGCTGAGTTGGTACCGCATCGCCTTGCGGACGCGCTCTGCTTGCGAATTCAGGAATTCCATGTCGCCCGTCCAACACGCGTAGCGCCAGATCGCCAGCACGAAGCGCGCGTTCGTGTCGAAGTGGCGCGTGTCGTATGTCTTCGGATCCGGGAATGGCCATCCTGCCTCGCCACCCCAGGTGTGGACATACCCCTCGTCCGTGATCGGAGTGCCGGCCACCTGGCCGCGCTGGTCATCACGCATCGCCCCCGCAAACCAGAATCGCGCGACCGCCATCCACTCGAGCCAAGGCGCCGGACCCGCCGCCGGCGGGTAGGAGTGGTTGCGTTCATATAGGAGACGATTCACGTCCTCCGTCAGCGCCGCGTCCGGCGTCTCGAACGCCGGCCAACTCGCCGGCACGGTGTCCTCGCGCGGCTTAAGATCCACCACCATCTCCGTCCGCAGGCGGCCCGCCTCATGCTCCGAGAACGGAGTCTTCAGCTCCATCGTCAGCGCGTCCGGGGCGGTGTCCCATTGGAGCCAGAGATTCCCCCCCAGAGAACCGCAGATCGTAGTCATCCGTCCCCTCCGCCTCGATCCACTCCGAACCGAAGAAAACCAAGTGCCCGCCGATGTCGCTGCGCTTAAGCTGCTCGACGGCGAAGTAGCGCTGACTGCTCGAGAAGAAGCGCTTGAAAGGCACGGAGTCCTTCGAGACATCGTAGCCCTCGTTGACCCAGTAAGTGACGAGATTGAGTGGCCATGAATCCGGGCGCTCAGCGCCATTCGGCGTCACGTCGAGCTGCAACGTCAGCGTTGGTCCGTTCAGAGCCAGCGTCAGGTCCGCCGTACCCGCAGGCCTCGTTCCTGTAATGCGGATGGTGCGCTCGAGGCCCTCCTGCGGCTGGCCGTCAGCAAACGCCTGCCCGTCCGGGAGCGCGTCGCCCCGAAGTGACCACCACCCTAGCTGGCCCTTCAGCTCTGACAGCTCAACGTAGTACGTGCCCGCTGCTTGCGGATCGAAGGTCAGCTCCTGCCACGAGTTGTCCCTCACATTCTCGGCGCGGCGCGTGGCGATGACGTCGCCGCCGGGCCCCGCGCGTTTCAGGGCGATCGTCGCAGCTGAATCCGTGGTGTTCCATGTCGGGAGTTTGACGGCTATTCTGGTGAACGTGCCTGAGTCGATGACGAAGCTCTGCCCGAACGTCTCGCCCTCATGCAGCAGCGCGGGGACGTCGGCCGTCTCGTTTCCGCGGTCCATCGGAACGACGCTGTCGCAGTCGAGCAACCGCACCGTGTCGCGCGTCTCCTCGAGTCGCGTTCCCGGTGCGACCTCGATGCCGGCGAAGCCTGCCGTCTGGATGAGGTTCCGTCCGAAGTTCTTCTTGCCGGCGGGATCGAACGCGAGGTGGGTGAGTTCCGCACCGTCGGCGCGGATCTCAATATGCCGGTTCGCCAGCGCCCACTCACCGACGTCGGCTCGGGTCGCGACGGGGAAAGCAACCAACACCGCGGTCGCCAGAATCAGCGCGGCTCGGACGGTCATGCAAGTAGACCCCATGGGCGCGCTGAGCCGTCCGAAAGGCTACGTCTTCAACTCGTCAGCGACCGACTCGCTCGCGCGCGATGTCTGACCGTTGTCCACTGTCGTGGGCAGTCGGTCTGCAGTGAGGGTCGAGGTAGACATCGGTCCGGAGCCTTTCACGTCTTCGATGGCCGCGAGCAGACTCTCTAACTCGTCCGCCGACTCGCGCAGATCGGACGCCACGCCCTCATCCGGCTGGAGCGCCGATTCCGCCAGCAGCTTTACCAGCGCCATGTGCGTCTGCTCAAGGCGATCGACGATCGTGCGAGCCGCCTTGTCGACGCTGGCCGTCCACTTCTCCGTCGCCGGCAGCGAGCGGAGCGTCATCAAGTCGCCCTCGAGCGCGCGAAGGCGTAGCACTGCAGCGTCGGCCACCTTCCAGTAGCGCAGCGCGTCTCCGCGTGACAGCCAGCGGCGCTTGCGCAGTCGCCGGATCGCCTTGCGGATGCCCACCCGCCACTCGCGAGCCTGGCTGCGATATGACGAGAGTTCCTGGCGCGCCTCGCGGCGGCTCTTCTTCCAGCCAAACAGTCTGCCGAGGCCGCTCGCCAGGCCCTTGCCGGTGTAGAAGACGAGAACGCCCGCGAGGGCGACGCCGATCGCGCCCGCCGCGCCGACCGCCACCCATCGAGCGAGCGTCGTGCCGATCACCACGAGTTCGCCGACAAGCCGCAGTGCGAAGACGCCAACCTGCAGCCCGACGAACAGGATGAACGCGACGACGAGCAGTTCAATACAGCCTAACTTCTGTCTACGGCCTCTGTGCCCCATCAGGGTCTACCTTTTCCTCACGCGACAACGTTCCATGGCGCCTGCAAGCGTCCCTGCACTCGCGCCGTTCACTGAAAACAACAACTGCAACGATCCTGCCTACCTCTACCAGAACGAGAGACACGCCGATCCGGATGCAGGAAACCTGCCGGGCGCCGGAGCAGATGGGCGGAGCCAAGCGTTCTACTGCAGTAGATGGCGGATGGTTCTCGATTGAAGGGTGGGATGTACCATGGGCGAGCTTTGGGGCTTGCTATTGGCGGTTGGGGTTGTCGTGGGGTGGGTACTGTTGATGAAGATAATCCTGCCGCGGCTTGGAGTGCCTACTTGAATGTCCGCGGACAACGCGTGCGCGGTGGATCCGCGCCAGGATGATGCAAGTGAGGGCCCGGCGGCGATCGACGACACCGCGGGTGAGTGATCAGACAGACTGTCACGCCCACCACCGACGGGGCTGGTGAGGCTTGAAGCCCTGATCGAGCCTGGAGTCCTTACCAGTCCTACCGTATCCGTATGAAGAGCGGGACCATTGGTTCGAGGCTCATCCTCGGCCCGGTCCCGCTCTTCGCCGTTATCAGGTCTTCCCAATCGCCCAAGTCCTCGCCGTCGAGCGTCACATCCACCTCTACTGCCTCCTCGTTCAGGTTCAGCAGGCTGCACAGCACCCCGTCATCCGTGCGGACGCTGCGACACTCAACCGCCCACTGGCCCGCCCTCACTGGGCGACCAACTCCCGCCTGCTCCAGGACCGACTCGAACTCGCCGTGCAGGACCGATGGCTCGGCAACGTTCATCTCAGACACGCTTGGTCCCCGGACCGCGAGCGTCTCCAGATGCGGCCCGCGGTGCTCGTCCTCACGCAAGCAATCGCCGAGCAGCACCACATGCCCGCCCGCCTTCGCGAAAGCGACGATCTGCTCCAACACATCGCGTTCCACGTGTTTGGCGCCAGGCACGACGAGGGTCTTCAGCCCGTTGAGTTTGCCCTCGCGGATCATCTTGTCGGTCACAAAGCCCACTGGCGCATCGGAGAAGAACAGGCCCGCGTACGCCTTCTGCAACGCCGTCTGCGCCGGACCTTCGTCGAGGTAGAGCGATGGTTTGCTGAAGTACAGCGCGACCTCGGCCGGCGGCGGGAAGTGCGAGATCTCCTTCGCCAGCCGCCTCACGTCCAGCGCCGAGGTGGCCGTCCCCCAACCTACCTGCGGCTGGCTCCACGCGGTATGCGTCATGCCCGCGCCCGCCTTGCCGTCGCCGAGTTGCCCCTTGCCCCACACCCAGAACGTGCTCAGCCTCAACCCGTGGAGGTAGCTCTGCCAGTACGTCGACCGCACGTAGTCCGCCGTTGCATACGGCTGGTGAACGTAGTGGTACTCCAGGTCCGCCTGCGGCTTGTTCGGCGCCACGGACGCGTAGAAGTCGAACAGAAACACCGGCCCCATCCAGCCATACGCATACCCTTCGGTGCGCGGGGCCCGCGATGCGTCGCACCCGGGCACATCCATGATCTCCGCCTGGCGCTCGAAGTCGATCCCGCGCTCGGGCTGGAGGATCGTCCAGGCCATCGGCTTGTTGGATACGATCGCGTTGGGGTCGTTCTTCCGCACCTCATCGGCCAGCCACTCAAACCACTCCGCCACGTGCTGGTTGTGGTAGTCCATGAAGTCGAACCGCCCTGGATTGACCGGTCCAGACCGCCCGATCTTATCCAGCGACTCGTGCTCCGTGCCCCACGTCTCGTTCAACTCCGCGAGCGTGTCATACTTCTCCCGCAGGAACTCGCGATACTGGCGCAGGTACTCCGCGTCGCTGCTCCCATACGTCGGCTCGTTCATCAGCCACGTCACGCGCGTGCTCGGATGGTCCTTGATCGCGGGGAACAGCTTGCCGTAGTACCGCTCGATCAGCCGATGCACGGTGGGTGATTCGATGGCGAACGGGAAGAAGCCGCCGTACGACTTCGTCCGGCTTCCCGCATGCCGGTTCAGCCCGCTCCAGTCAGGCAGGCGGTCGACGGGATCGCCGCCGGTGATGTCGGGGTACTTCGTCAGCGCCCACTCGGGGAAGTAGTGCGGCGTCGGGTTGTAGCTGATGGCCAGGTTGAGGTCGCGCAGCCGGTCCCAACTCTCCAACAGTTTCGGGATCGCCGTCTCGTCGAAGGTATCGTCGCCCGTCACCATGCGTAGCGCGCTGTAGGAGTTGAAGTCGTCGCCGACCACGTTGAAGCCGTAGTTGCGCACGGTCTCGATCTCGTTCAGCAGCTCGCCGTATCCCAACGGCCCGACGAGCGACACGGGCTGATCGCCGACGACGAAGTTGCGACCGACGATCTCCACTTGGTCCATCGGATGATCGGCCACCGTGCGGTCCTCGACTCGCCCCGCCGCGATGCCTCTCGCCTCCTCGGTCGCCTGTTCGCACATCGCGACGATGTCGGCCGCGTATTGGCTCGCCCGGTCAATCCCGCCCGCTTGAGCGATCTCTTCCACAATGCTGCCAAACCGCTCGGCAACCTGGAGCGCGGCGACGGGGTAGGCCGCCTGCGCGCCCGCGTCTTTGGCCTCTGCCACGGCCCTCGTCAGGGCCTCGACCGCCGGCAGGACAGACGAATACACCTCGCTGAATCCCGCCATCGTCAGAAGCGTGGTATTGCCTTTGCTGGTCGCAGTCTCGCCAGCCGCGACGATCGTCACCTCGATTTCGCCGACCACATTGGGCGTCTCGCTGATGTCCCATTCCATCTCGATCGGCGTCACGCCCTTGGCCAAGTCTGTCGTCAACTTCGTTGATCCGAGCGCGACGCCGTCGGCGCCGGTGATCACGCATGTGATCTCGCACCCGGCCGCATCCCCGGGCAAGTACAACCATATCGGCAACGTTACAGTGGGCTCCACCGACATGAGCGGATCCGGCACGTCCAGGTCGATCTCAGGCACCCTCGTGTCGCGGTCCCCTTGGATCGCCGGCGTCGGAGTGGCGCCCTTCTCAAGCTTGATGTCATCGATCAGGAAACCATCGGTCGGGCTGTCCGTGTTGACCATCACCGCGAACGCCTTGTCGCCGTCGCGGGCGCCAAACGTCTTCACGAAGCGCTTCCATTCGCCGCCCGTACTTGTGAAGTTGAGCCGCATCCACCAGCCGTCGCCGCCGCCGATCCACGACCTGCCCGGGCCGTCTGACTTCACGTAGCAGCTCAGCGTGTACGTCTCGCCCGGCTCCAGCGCGATGCCGCCGGTGAGCGTGAGCTGTCCATACACGTGCGCGCCGTGCGGGGTGCTGTTCGTGATGAGCACGGCCTGCCCCCCGTGCCGCCCGTCGGGCACCACCTCAAACGTCGCGTCGGTGTTGCGGGGCGCGAAGGCCCACCCCTCGGGCTGATTGCCTTCGACCGCCTCAAAGCCCGCGTTCGGCACGAGGTTGGCGCCCAGAGCGACCGCGTCGTCAGCCACGATCGACAGCCTCAGCTCGCCCGGCCGAAGGGGCGTCTGTGCGAAGCTCGCGCAGCAGACAAGAGCGCCAATTGACAGCTGCAGCATCATCAACCCTCCGCCATTTCCTGTCTCGCACCCAATGTAGCCTGCCGGGAGCGCCGGCTTCCAGCCGGCATCGCCGTCCCTCTCCTTCCCTCACGCGCAACAGGTTCACCTCCCCCTCGCGTCGAAGGCCTCGCTCGATACGGTCGCAACGAAAGGAACCCTCCCGTGAGCCACGGCCTTCCCCCGATCCTCATCATCATGCCCGACCAGATGCGCGCCGATTGCATGAGTTGCGCGGATCACCTCCAGGTCACGACGCCGCACATCGACGAGTTGGCCGCCGAGGGCACGCGGTTCAGCCATGGCTGCACGAACAGCCCTCTGTGCATGCCCGCGCGGGCGTCGTTCATCAGCGGACTATACCCGCACAACCATGGCATGTGGCACAATTCCGGCCAGCTTCCGGCCGGAGATGAGAGCCTCTTCCACCACCTCCAGTCGGCCGGCTATCGCACGTGCCACACGGGAAAATCGCACTACTACCCGCACTCCGGCCAGCACCTGCGCGACTGCGAAGGCTACATGCGCGCTCGCGGCTTCGACGATGTCCACGAGACCACCGGCCCGTACGCGACGATGAACACGGACTCGTATATGACGGATGAATGGGCGGAGAAGGGCCTGCTCGAGGCGTTCAAGGATGACTACCGCAGGCGCCGCGAGGTGGGTGCCCGCGCGGCGTGGGCCAGCCCGCTGCCTGAGGACGATTTCATGGACGGCTACATCGGGCGCAAAGCGGTCGAGTGGGTCGATGAGTACGATGACGCGCGCCCGCCGTGTCTCTTCGTCGGCTTCGGCGGCCCGCACGATCCGTGGGACGCGCCGGGCAGGTATGCCCAGATGTACGGTCCCGCCGAGACGCCCGCGGCGATCCCACTCACGGATCCGCCCGAGTGGGTGCCCGACCATGCTCGTGACCGCGCGCTGAGGCGCCGGGTGAAGGGCCTAACGGACTCAGATATCCAGGGGATTCGCGCGAACTATTACGGGAAGGTCTCGCTCATCGACGATTGGGTGGGCAATATCCGCGCGGCCTTCGAGCGGCGTGGCTGGTGGGACGATGCGGTTGTCGTCTTCTGGTCGGACCACGGCGAGATGGCGGGCGATTTCGGCTGGATCCACAAGTCGAACTTCCATGAATCGGCGCTGCGAGTGCCCTTCATTCTCCGCTGGCCCGCGCGGGGCAGCGCGGGTCAGGTGAGCGACGCTTTCGTCGAGACGGTCGACATCATGCCGACGCTGCTCGACGCCGCGGGATGCGAGCCCTCGACTCGCGCGCTCGGCCACTCGCTCGCGCCGCTGCTTGATGGTCAGAAATCCGTTCGCGACGCCACCTTCAGCGAGGTTGATGACATCACGATGATCCGCACCCGGCAGCACAAATACGCGATGGATCGGCGGGGGAGAGGCATCATGCTCTACGATCTCCTCGCCGACCCCCACGAGCGCGTCAACCTGGTCGGCCACGCCGACCACGAGTGTCTCGAGCGGACGTTGCGAGAGCGAATTCTCGGGTGGCTGATGGATGCGCAGGTGAGGCTGTAACCGCGCTTCCTCACATTCCGCGACCTCACGACGACTGTACTGGTGAGAGGGGCTGGGTTGTCGCATGGCAATGTCAGACGCTGATATCCAACAGGGGTTGCGACTGGGTGAGCGTGCGGCGTGTGAAGCGCTGGTCCGTCGGCATCACGAGCGTATCTACCGACTGCTCTGGGCCGACACCGGCAGCGCGGAGGATGCGCAGGATCTGACGCAGGAGACGTTCCTGGCCGTCTGGCGAAAACCTGACCGGGCCGCAAAGGCCGAGAACCTGGAAGCGTGGCTGTGTGGGGTGGCGCTGAAACAGGCCCGGTCGCTTCGCCGACGTGTCTTGCGTCGCAAGTCGATATCAGAGGCGGTTAGCCCCCCAACTCCCGTGGACTTCCCCAGCACGACCCAGCTCCTCGACCAAGCCGAGTTGCTCGACGCCGTTCGCGACCTACCGGCCAAGTACCGTCATCCACTCTTGCTGCACGCGCTACATGGGCTCTCGCACCGCGAGGTGGCTCAGGCCCTGGGCATCTCAGATGACACCGCCCGCTGGCGAGTGAGCGAGGCCCGCAAACGCCTCCGCGCGCAGCTCGAAGACGAAGAGGAGGAGCAACATGTCACCTGCGAAGCACCGGCTGAGTGACGAGGAACTGGACGCAAGGTTGAATGCGGTGGAGGTGCAGGCGCCTCCGGGACTGGCGGGGCGCCTGCTCAGTTCCATCCCGCTCCCCGCGACACCGGCGTCGCCTCGGAGATTCCTCTTGGGAAGCACGACCCTCGTAGCCTGGGTTGCTGCTGCTGTCCTGCTGATCTCGTCCACGCCCATCCGCCCGGTGTTCGCCGAGGTCGTATTCGCCCAGATGGCCGAGGCCCTCGACGGTAAATGCATCCTCTACGAGACCATCTCCGGCGACCCCTCCGGCGGCAAGAAGACCTGGTTCCAATGGCATGCGGACGATGACTCGTGGTCGGTGCGGACCGAGGAGAAGTGGTTCGACTATACCAGCGTCCGCGCCTGGACCGCGGATACATACCGCGAGCACGCCTCGCCGGAACGCAATCGGGTAATCTCCCATATCAACCCCGACTCGTGGGAGCATGAGTCTGAGATCCGCAATATCCAAGCAACCCTCCGGGGGGTCGAGCACCAGCAGGAGGTCCACCCGTTCCTCCTGGAGTTGGACGCGTACCAAGGACGAGAGTGCATCGTCGTCGTCTGGCCGGAGCGCGCCGGGGCCCTGGGTGACGATGGCGAACCGGCGACGCGGCTGAGAGCCTGGTGGATCGATGCCAACACGTCGCTGCCGTTTCTCGAGTGCCAGTTTCTGGCCCGGAGCAACCACCCCTACAATGACCGCCCAACGCTCGATGAGGTCCGAGCGGGGCTGAGCCACAGGCGCAGCATTCTGGCCCGGTTCAGCGTCGTCGAGAGCCCGCCCGCGGGTCTCTTCGAGCTGTCGGACCTCAACGCACGTCAGACGCTTGATCTACGGCCTCAGCAGGATAGGTTGCTCGAGGGCGAGATCAGCTCTGTCGAAGGCAACACCAGTCGGGTCGCAGCGCATGCCGCGGCGGCCTCCGACGCAGGCGTCGTCTACATCGCCGTGTCGTGCCGTTCGAACCCTCCGGAGATCACGCCATACCGCCACCTCCAGGCCTCGAACCACCAGACCATCGGGGCGGAGCGATACCAGGCACAATGGGACCACCGAGACGACGATCCCGGAGGGCGGATTGAGACAGCGCCGATCACCAGTGAGAACGGAGCCGTGTATTGCGTATGGTGGGGCCGTCTGTTTGAGAAGATCCCGGACTCAACCTCAATCCTACGGCTGGTGCCACTGAGCCCGGCGGAAGGGCTGGTGGGCGAAGACAGGATCACGATTCCACTTCGCGTTGACGGCGAGAGACAGACGATCGAACTGAATGTGTGGATCCCCGAGCCGTCGCTGGCAACATACGAGCTGCCATGGTGGACTTCCACGTGTCCGGGATGGGCTGTCAGTAGTCGCGGATTCCCACACCGCTTTCTGGCATCCGAGATCTACCGGCATGCTCAACAGCTTCGGCGCTTCGCGCGCCAGGACGACGCTCTGAGGATCGCCGACCTTGCGGATGAGTGGTATGCAGTGGCCCATCGGATCGACGGCGGGGAGGACTACCAGATGAGCGCTGACATGACCCGCCTTTACATGGATTTGTACGCGGACCTTGGCAACATCAGTGAAGCCCGCAGACATGCCGAGGCCTGTCGCGTCTTTCTGCGGAACCTTGACGCACCCACTGCCGAATCCCGACTCGCGACCGACAGGAGACTGGCCGAGATCCACGCTTGCCTCAAGTACCTTGATACGCTGGAATAGGAGCGCCGTCGGTCAGACGCCGCAGAGGAGGCGCCCATCATGTTGCCGACCTTCATCCTGCTCGCCGTCGTCGGAGGCTTCCTGATGGGCGTCTTCTTCCCGAGACGCCCCGTCATGGCCATCTCCGTGGCGGCCGCTCTGCTCGTGCTCGCGATGGCTGGTCTCTCCGGCTACCGGTACCTCTTCCAGGGGTACCCCGGCCATGAAGCGCTCGGCGAGGCGCTGATGGGTCTCGCCTCTGGCGCCGTCATGTGGCTCTGCGCCTGGCCGGGAAGCGTGGCTGTCCGTCGCCTGTTCCCACATCTGGCTCAGACCGGACCCGATACGCCGCCCGATACGCCGCCGGAATGACCGTGCGGACCCTTTCCTTCATCCCAATGGTTCAGCTATGTAACGGGTAGATAGGGAGGGATGTGTGGTGGCACGAGTGATCGGTGGTTTGCCGCGTTGGCTTCGCGTGTCGGGGCTGTTGGCCGCAGTGATGGTCGGCGTCTTCGCCACCCATACGATGCTGATGTCCTCGCCGTCTCCTCCGGAAGTTGGCGGCCCGACTCTGTCGCGTCTGGCCTCGGCTCTCGATGGCCAATGCCTCCACGTCGTGGATGTCAAGTCCCCCTTCTCCTGGGACATTGAGGAATGGCTCTGCGTGATGCCCGACTCCGGTCCCGGGCAGGCGTCATGGGCGCATCGCCTCCAAGCGACGGGGGAACAGACGCTCGCGTTGGGCTTCGTCGATGGCGCGCGCTACGCCTTCGATCCTCCGAACGAGTCCCTCCTGATCTCATCGGCTCGCTCGCTTGAGTGGCCGAACGCATGGTCGGCGGCGTCCCGTCTGGTCGCCATGCTGGACTTGGATGCCGCGAACGACCCGCAGGTCGAGGACATCGGCGCCGACACCTACGAAGGGCATGCCTGCCGCGTGTTCAGCGTCCGCGAGTTCGCCCGCGACTGGGACGCCGGAGACCGAGACAAGCGCTACCCGCGCCTGCTCTGGTGGATTGACACTCAGACCGACCTCCCCGTCGTGAGCTGCCTCTATGACCAGCTCCTCACTGACCCTCAGACGTCGCTGCCGCGCGCCCGTGTCCTCCTCGATGATCCCGGAAGCTGGGTGCATACCTACGAGACGATCCCGCCGCCGGACCGCGCGTTCTTCGAACTCGCCGAACTCCCGGCCAAGACAACCATCGATCTCCGTTCTGCCCAACACGCGGCGGTCGCGACAGCCGTCGATACGCATACGTTCGAGAGTCTGCAAGTAACCGTGCACCCGCCCAAACTGGGGCGGGAGGAAATCGTGAGCGTTCCCGTCAGCGCCAAGCAGCTCCCGCCAGTGCCCGAGGCCACCGTCCAGTTCTACCATCGGGTCGAACGGCTTGAATTGCCGCTCGACCAGCTCCCCTGGAACAAGCGCGCGCAAGCCCGCAGAGCTGGAGCCGTCTCCATGACAGTTGCGGCGCGCGTTCCCCTACGCAGCGCGGCGGGGCGCGAGTACTTCGCTCGCGTGATGGAAGTCTTCAGCCACGCGGAATCCGACGTCGCCGCCGTCATACTCGTGCCGCTCGAACCCGGTGAGCCGCCGGATGACGGCGACGAGATCAGCGTCCCGCTGTCGGTCTGCTCCACCTTGCCCCCGCTCATGATCGAGACGGGCGCCCCCAAGCTTGGCGACAGTCAGACGATCAGCTTGCGCATCCCTCTTCCGGTTTCGGGGGGCTCGCTCGACACCGTCCCCGACTGGGTCCACGAACCCAGCACCGTTGATCGGCTCCGCCACAATCGCGCGGCCTGGGCGGCCTCTAGCGTGCGTCGGAACGCCGAATCCCTCCGGGACGTTGGTCGCTTCGATGATGCCCTTGCCTCCGCCCTTCGCGCCGACGAACTCTACGCCCAGGCCCGCGCTGGGAACCCCGCCGTCCTCAGGCCGACTCGCAGCTACTTCAGCCGGCTCATCGGCGACATCTACGCCGACATGGGCGACGTGCCACGTGCTCGCGAGTATCTCGCTCGCGCCCGCGAACAGGCGGAGAAACACGAGACCGAGCGTTACCGGCGCTCGGGCCTGGTTCGAGTCGACCGCACGCTCGCCTACCTCGACACCCTCGAGCAGTAGACACCAGAGGCATCGCGCGCGCTCTTGCCGAATAGGCGACGGTCATCTTCACGCCGCCGTCTTGAGAGCGCCCTCATGCCCGTCTTCATCGAGCAGGCCTTCGACGTCCACATCATCTGGATCATCTCGGCCATCTTCCTGGCGAGTGTCTTCATCGGCATCGGCAAGGCCGGCTTCGGTGGGGGAGTGGGGCTGGTTTCGCCCGCGCTCTACGCCCAGGTCATGCCAGTCCCGGTGATGCTCCCGCTCATGCTTCCCTTGCTGATCGTCGGCGACTGGGGGTCGTTGTACGCCTGGTGGAAGAAGTGGGATCTCCGCAACCTGTGGCTGCTCCTGCCGGGCACGATCGCCGGGGTGATCGTCGGCGCGCTGCTGCTCACCACCCTCGAGGAACGCTATCTTCGCATTGGGCTCGGCGTGATCTCTCTTGGATTCGTCGCGCTCCAGATCGCCCGGGACCGAGGCGTCGTCACGGGCGAGCACTTCCGCCCTGTCTGGTGGCAGGGGACGCTTGCGGGAATGGGCGCGGGGTTTTGCTCGATGCTCGCCCACGCCGCGGGACCGATCATCACGCTCTACCTCATCCCACAGAAGCTCGGGAAAGAGAAGTTCGTCGCCACCACGGTCATCTACTACACCTGCCTGAATCTCATCAAGCTGCCGTTCTTCATCGGCATGAAGCTGCTGACGGTCAAGGTCGCGGTGGCTGCGATATGGCTCGCGCCGGTGGTGGTGCTGGGCGTGTTCTTAGGCCTGTGGATGAACAGGAGGGTGAGCGAGAAGATCTTCACGTGGGTGGTCTACGTGCTGGTGGCGCTGACGGGGACCCAGCTCATCCTGGGCAGGCAAATCCTCGGCGTCATACTATCGCTTCTGAGCGGGAAATGACGTCATCCTGGAAGCGTCGCTCCAGGTGGATGAAGTACGCGCTGAAGCCGCCGACCCGCACGACGAGGTCGCGGTGGGCCTCTGGATTCAGTTGCGCGGCTCTCATCTCCTCGGTGCTGGCAATCGATATCTGCAGGTCCTGACCGCCGCCCTCCAGGTATGACTCTGCGACGGCGCGCATCTTCGCCTTGCCCTCGTCGGTAGCCACGGCGCTCTTCGGGAATCGCAGGCTCAGAACGAGCGGGCCGTGGACCTCATCATGCGGCAGCTTCATCATCGAGTGCAGCGTCGTCGTGAGACCCTTGACGTTCCGCCCCTGAGCCGGGCCCGCGCAGTCTGCGAGCGATTCGAACTTCCGCCGACCGTCGGGGGTCGCGCCCGTCTGGCTTCCAAGTTCCATCGCGCCCGACCACCCGATGATATCCATCCCCCACGGGCCGTCGAAGACCGTTCTGTGCGACTTGATGAAGCGGTTGATCCTATCGAGTTCCTCGACCATCGTCCCATCGGCCTCGGGGTCATCGTTCCCGAACTTCGGCAACCGCGCGAGCATGTACTTGCGCAACGCCTCGGCGTCTTCCCAATCTGAGTTCAGCACATCCCGCAGCTCGCCGAGTCCGACCAGCCCCTCCTCGAATACCGCCTTCCTGATCGCGACGAGCGAGTCCGTCGTCGTGGTCAGGCCGACCATGTCGATCTGGCCTTCGCTGTAGTCCGCCCCGCCCTCGTGCCAGTCAAGCCCGCGCTCAACGCATCCGTACGTGACCAGCGACCGCATGGGGGCATACCACCTGCCGACGTGCTTGCGGCGATGCGCGTTGACGTGCTCGATTTGGGTCCCGATGTGCTGGTCCATCTGCTCGCGATACGCGCCGAAGAACTCGTCGTATGTTGAGAAACTCTCCGCCTCGCCCGTCTCGGGCCCCATCCGATTCCCGCTTACGGGATCGATACCGTTGTTCAGGGCCAACTCCAGCGGTTTGGCGGAGTTCGCGACGATGTCCTCATAGTCTCCGTGGCCGCGGCCGACGGGGTATGTCTGTCCGCATCCCACGAAGCTGTATTCGCGCGCGTGCTCCAGCGCGATGCCTCGCTCAACCGCCGCCGCGATGAGCGCCTCATCGTTGATCAGCGCCGGGAAGCTCGCGCCGCTGGCGATGACGTCGATCGCGTGGCTCAGGGCGTCCTCGGAGACGTTCGGGTGCCAGCGGAACGCCGTCCTGGGCGAGAGCAACCTCAGCCGCCGCGTCGCCTCAAGGCATAGGTGGGTCAGCTCATTACACGCGTCCGATCCATCGGGCAGTTGACCGGCGATCGTAACGCCGTAGGCGGTCTTCTCCTCGAACTTCAGCCACAGGCAGTAGATCAGCTCCTGCGCCTCTTCGAGCGTCGTCGTGCCGGCATCAAGGTCGCGCTTCAGCGCCGGATACAGGTACCGGTCCACCGGTCCGGGCGAGTCATGCCCGTTCAGCCAGAACATGAGATACGCGAGCTGAACCGCCTCGTGGAATGTCCTCGGCGCGCCGCGCGCGATGTGCTGACACGCGTTGGCGATGTCGTCCAGACCCTCGGCCTTTGCCGCCTGCGCGTGTGCCTCGATGAACGCCGTCACTCCGTCCAACGTGATCAGCAGCGCCTCATACCACTCCGCCGACTTCGGCGCGTTGGCCGCCTGCCAATGCCTGACATGCTCGCGCATGCCATCCACGCCGCGCTCGAGGAACAGCTCATACGCCAGCGCCGCGTGCATCGCCATCGGGGCGCAGTATTCGCTGTCGGCCATCCAAGTCGCCCAGTACGTCTCGATCGCATCGAGTTCTTCCGCCGCGTCCGGTTGCGACTCTCTCAGCTCCGCCAGCCGGCCGTGATCCATCTGAATGCCATACGCAAACGCGATGTGCATCCCGGTCACGATGGGCCGCAGCGCCTTGTTGCCGATGATGAGTTCGCCCGGCTTGATGACGGGACGAACAGCCGCCATCTCCGCCGCGTGCGCCTTCGCGAAGCGCACGCATTCCGCGTCGCCCTCCGCCGCCAGCCACGCGCGATGGAACGGTTCATCCCAAGTCCCGGGAATCGGCTCACTCAGATGCGCCTTCAGCAGCTCGATGCGTTCGTCGATGTTCATCAGCCGTCTCCGTTGCCATGTCTGTGGTCGGCCCGGCCGTCAGCCCTGTCGTTACCCCTGCAGTTGCCTCTTCAACACCATCCACCACTGTCCGTCGAGTCCCTCAGGCGTGATCTCCACCAGCGGCGTCGAGAGTGACAGAGCGACCTCGCGCGCCATTGGGATCAGCACTGTGAACAGCTCTCCCGGAAACCAGTCCAGACCCAGGTGGTGCTCCCAGGTCCAGTGGTCGAAGACCATGATCCCGCCCGGCCTGAGCACCTCGGCGGACAGTTCGAGAATCGCGCGCAATTCGGGCAGTCCGACCTTCTCCAGCCCGTGAGCTTGATGCTCCTCCGCCATCCACTCGATCATCGTCCGTTCGGTCGGCCACCAGTCGATCGTCCGCGTGTCCATGCCTCGGCTCGTCGCGACCGCCGTCTGCAGGATGTCGTTCATCGCATGGTGGAAGCAGATGCAGTCGAAGGTCCCCACATCGAAATGACCCCGCAGATTCTGCGCATCATCCTCGATGATGTTCAGCTCAAGATCCAGCGGCCCGGCGCGCTCGGTGAGTTCCGCCGCGAGCTGCCGGTTCAGGTTGACGGTGACGTACTTCGCGCTGCTGCCGCGAATCACGTCCAGCGCCACGACCACCGGATCGCTCCCCCCCCGCGCAAAGCTCGAGGACTTTGGGCTCGGGCGGGAGATCGAGGCTTTCGAGCACTAACGTCCATTGCGCGGCCAGGAGCCTCCGGCTGATCGGCCTGGCGCTGGGCAAGTACTCCGCCGCTTGAGGCCGCGCCAGAACCTGCGGCGCGCCCTTCATCAGCTCCTCGTGGGTGAACTCGCTCACGTCGTCTACGCCGGCGAAGCGCTGCCCGACGCGCCCTTCCACAGCCTCGGATACGAGTTGCTCAACTGTCCACAAGGGTCTCGCCCGCCTTTCGGTTCATCGACACCGTCGCCGCGAAGCTTCGCCGACGCGCAGCGCCTCACCTCGCCCGGCAGGACCTCGGCAATGATCCGGGGAAGCGCCTCTTGCCGCCTCGTGGGGCGGGCATTCTTGCCCGCCGCCGTTTCATCCTTCCCGAGGACCATTCACCCGTGGACAGCTCCGACCCAACCCGCCGCGATTTCCTCAAGACCGTCGGCTCCGCTGCGATCGCCGCGCCTCTGGCCGCCGGCGCGGGGGGTGGCGCGCCCGCCCAAGAGCCTCGCCGCCGGCCCAACGTCATCCTGGTCATGACCGATGACCAGGGATACGGCGACCTGCGCTGCCTGGGCAATGAGGTGATCAACACGCCCCACTGTGACCGGTTGTACGAGCAGAGCGTGCGGCTTGTCGATTTCCATGTTGCCCCCACCTGCGCTCCCACGCGGGCCGGGCTCATGACGGGGCGCTACTGCAACCGTACCGGAGTGTGGCACACGATCATGGGGCGCTCGATCCTGCGCGGGGACGAGGTCACGATGGCCGACGTCTTCGGCGCGAGCGGTTACCAAACGGGGATCTTCGGCAAGTGGCACCTTGGCGACAACTACCCCTCGCGCCCCGAGGACAGAGGCTTCACCGAATCGCTCGTGCACGGCGGTGGGGGAGTGGGGCAGACGCCCGACTTCTGGGGCAACGACTACACGGACGACACCTATTGGCACAACGGCACGCCCACGCCGTGCGAGGGCTACTGCTCCGATGTCTTCTTCTCGGCGGCCATGGACTTCGCCCAAGAATCAGGCGATGAGCCCTTCTTCGCTTACGTGCCCCTCAACGCGGCGCATACTCCGTACAACATCGCCGACGAGTGGGTGCAGCCCTACCGCGACGCCGGTCTCGAGGCGCGGCTCGCCCGCTTCTACGGAATCATCACCAACATCGACTGGAACATGGGCCGACTGATGGACAAGCTCGACGAACTCGGCATCGCTGACGATACGATCCTGATCTTCATGACCGATAACGGCACCGGCGACCGGGGTTTCAACGCGGGGATGCGCGGGCGCAAGGGCTCCGAATACGAGGGCGGTCACCGCGTGCCCTTCTTCATGCGCTGGGCCAACGGCGACCTCGTCGAGGCGGGCACCGACGTCGGCCACGTCACCGCGAACATCGACCTGCTCCCGACCTTCATCGAGCTGTGCGGACTCGATGCGCCCGAGGTGCCGCTCGACGGCGAGAGCATTGCCTCGCTCTTGCGCGGCGATGACAGCGACTGGCAGGACCGCTTCGTCATCACCGATTCCCAGCGCCTCGAGCATCCCGTCAAGTGGCGCAAGTCCTCCGTCATGACGGACAGATGGCGGCTCGTGAATGGCGAGGAACTCTACGACATCAGGGCCGACCCCGGCCAGGAGTCCGATGTCGCCGCCGACCATCCCGATGCCGTCGCCAGCCACCGCGAAGCATACGAAGCATGGTGGGCGAGCGTCTCCGAGCGCTTCGGTGAATACTGTCCGGCGGTCGTCGGCACCGAGCACGAGCCTGTCTCTCGGTTGACGTGCCACGACTGGCATGAGGGCGATCCGCCGTGGAATCAGACCATGATCAAGCAGGGCCCGGCGGCCAACGGGTTCTGGGTGGTCGATATCGCCGAGGCGGGCGACTATGAGATCGCCCTGCGTCGCTGGCCCGAGGAGGCCGATGCGCCCATCACCTCCGCCATCGACGGAGGCGATGCCATCCAGGCGACCTCAGCTCGCCTCACCATCGGCGATGTCGACGTGTCACAGCCGATCGATCATGGCGCCAAGGCCGTCACCTTCAGCGTGTCGCTCCCCGCCGGCGAGGCGAAGCTGAAGACCTGGTTCACCAACGACGCCGGCGAGGACCGCGGCGCGTACTACGCCTACTTGACGCGCGTCGAGGGCTAATCCTCTGGATTGCCGGAACATCTGAAGCGCCAGCACGTCCGAACAGGTAATGGGTCGCGAGCGTTAACTGACACGCATTTCGTCAGAGGGGTGGTACTGTGAAAGTGTGCTCGACGTTGCTGCTCGTCTCTCTGCTGGTGATTGCGCCATCGCTTGTCCCCGCTCAGGACTACGCCGACGAGGTTGATGTCTGGGCCGATTTCGAACGCGGAGAGATTCACGGCCTCACTCCGATGCACGTCGGCGGCCAGAATGACTTCGTCGAGACCGAGGTCGGCGGCCGGACCTGTGTCTCAACCTCCGGACAGAACGGCGCCCACTGGCTCTGCCTTGATGTCCCCCGCGCGTTCCTGCCGGACGGTGGGCCGAATCGCTATACGCTTGTATTGCGCTACTTCGACCCGCCTGGAGGCGGGCTGATGACCGTGCGCTACCACGGCGAGACCGACCCGATCGCGCAGGCCATCCGCACGCAACGCCCGGGCACGGGTGAGTGGCAAGAACTCGTGCTGAACCTGCCGGACGCGGTGTTCCGCAACGGCGCCAACGCTGTCGCCGACATCGCCGTTTACGGCTTCACCGACACGGGTGACGCGCGAGCGGCTGACGTCGCCATCAGTGGGATCTGGGTCAGCAAACAGGCAATCGATCTGCGCATCGAGCCTCCTGCGATATCGCTGGGCGTTCCCGCGGCGCAGCAGAACAGTCGCGTGCGCGCGGTGGTCCACGACGGCGAGGGAGGGCTCGTGCCCGACGGCACGGAGGTCAACTTCCGCGCGACCGGTGGAACCATCACCGAATCGGCCCAGACCGTCCACGGCATTGCCGAGACGGCATTCACACCCGACGACACGGCCGGCACTGCGCTCGTCTGGGCGGAGGTCGGATTCATCTCGGCCTGGGGGGCCATCTCGAAGATCGACGCCGATGAGCCGCTCGTTCAAGGTGGTTGGATCCTCGAGAACTTCGACGAGTTCGAGCCGCCCGAGCCTGAGCGCATGAACGCCGAGACGTCCTTCATCGAGATCCTCGAGGACGAAGACGAGCGTCACCCGGTCATGGGCCACAAGCTCCACGTACACTACGCGTTCCAGGACGCGCCGCCCGGCCAGGTATACCTTCAGGTTCCCCTCAACATCCCCGTACCGGGCCGACCGACGGGACTGCGTCTGTCGGCTGAAAGCGATGGGAACGACAACCACCTGACATTCATCTTCCAGGATGCCGAGGGCACTTTCTTCACCGCTCTGCCGGAGGGGCGATCTCTGTCGAAGGGAGAGCGCGTGTACGGGATCGACCTCGAGGACTACGACGACACCTGGGGCGCAAATGCCAACGGGGTTATCGATTACCCCGTCACCATCGTCGCCGCGCGGCACGTGCGCGTGGGCGGACCGATGGAAGGCGACTTCAACCTCAAGCACATCAGCGCGGAAGGCCTGATGATCGCCTCGGAGTTGGAAGGCGACACGGTCACGTCGTTCGTCATGGACCGCGCGCCACGAAGCACCGCCCGGTATCTGGCGCAAGGCCAACGCTGGTGGTACTCCGGTGGCTCGCGAGGAGATGACGGCCTCCGCTATCCGCCCACTGGAATGGGGTTGCCTGACTTCATCCGCGACAACATCGAGGGCGCCGAGACTGCCGAGGAAATCCGCGATCAGCTCCACGAGGCCTTCGCCTCGCCCTGGGGCAGGTTTCACGAGGCCCAGGCGCTCTGCGACCGGATCGTGGAGCTTGACCCGGAGACGGCTGACTGGCACCGCGGCCGGGCGCGACTGCTGTACAAGGCCGGGCGCTTCGAGGATGCTCTGACCTCGGCTGACCGGGCCCTGGAGCTGTCGGGCGAGGACTACGTCTACCGCAACTGGACGGAACTCACACGCGCCCTGTGCCTGGACGGGCTCGGTCGGCGGGATGAGGCCGTCGCGCTGTACGAGAGGCTGGGCGCGGCCATCGAAGTGACCGACGATCCGGAGAATCGGTGGTACCACCGCGCTGGTCCGGTCGAGGCGTTCCAGACCTGGTGCGAGGCCGGGGTGAACGAGCCCGTCGCCAACCTCAAGCGCGCCCCGAACTCAGGGCCCGAATACGCTGAGATCCACGACAAGTCCGAGTGGCTCATCTCCGCCAGTCGCGGCGATGAGCGCGTCCCCTTTGCCTGCGACAACAAGCCCGATTCCGTATGGACGCCGGGAGGGCGCCTGCGCGCCGGGGACTGGTACATGGTGGACATGGGAGAGATCGTGCTGGACGTCGCCCGCATTGTTCTGGACGATGATGGCGGCACGAGCCCTTACCCGTGGGACATCACGCCGCCGCTGGTCATTGAGGGATCTGTCGATGGAGAGACCTGGGAGGAACTCGGTCGCGCGAAGGGCCACCCGATCAACGTGATCGACGTGACGTGGGAGCCTCGGCCTCTGCGCTGCATCCGCGCCACACTCACCGAGGAGATGGGCGAGAACCAATACATCGAGTGGCGCATCTACGAGACGTATGTCTACCAGAGGTCAGGCGAGTAATGCGGCCCGCGGGACGGCGTCGGCCCCCCAACCAACACCGTCCCGCCTGGCCATGGGTCCAACCACTGTAGGAGAGGTTTCGACCCCGACGCCGTCCTCGGTAGACCCTCCGTGTAGGAGCGGGTTCAGCCGCGACACGCCGACGCCGGGCATCTCGCCCAACGCTGCTCCAGGCGCTCGCCTCGTCCGCCGTCAGTCCAGATCAAACAACTCGTCCGTCGTCAGATTGCCGTCCTCATCGATGTCGCCAATTTCCGCGTTCCTGAAGTCATCCGCGTTATACCCCCAGCCGAAACTACCCGCCCGGTACGTCGGCTGCGCGGCCTTCGCGTGACCGTCCGCCCAGGCGACATTGCCCGTGCCGTTGTGGCGCGCGTGGAATGTGGGGTACTCGGCCGACGGCGCGCTGAGGTAGACGTTCCCCTCAACCACCGGCGCTCCGGACCACGTGTTCAGCCGCGCGGAGTCAGCGAAGACCACCGTCTGGCTCGCCTCATCGATGGCCGCCAACGTTGCCGGCACGATGGCCCACGTCGGCGGCACGAAGGGCGAGAGGTATCCATAGTTGTAGGCATAGCCCGTGTTGCCAGATGCGGTCCGGATGGCGTTCCGGAAAGTCGGGCAGGCCTGGATCTGGCCATTGTGGATATACGGCTGGAGCAATCCCTCGTCCGAGCGCACGGTTGTGCCGTCGTAGCTCGCCCACCAGTAGTACGTCTTCGAGCCCGTCGCCGCGCCTTGCACCGGCATGACCATCTCGTCGTAGTCGTCCGCGTACATTGACCACGCCAGCCCGATCTGCTTGACGTTCGACAGGCAGCTCGTCTGGCGCGCCTTCTCCCTCGCCCGCGCGAACACGGGGAAGAGAATCGCCGCCAGAATCGCTATGATGGCTATGACCACCAGAAGCTCAATGAGCGTAAATCCGCACGCACTGGTCTTGCGCATGAGTTGCTTCTCCTCGCCTTTGATTGATGTCGCTAGCGCCTGAAAACGCGAAAAGCCGCCCAGACGGGCGGCCATGTAGAACGAAAAAGACCCACCCCCCTCCCACGAGGAAGTGTTTGGTCAAGCGTTGTGGGCCGGTCTCCTGGCTTCCGGTTCGTCCTACTTCCCGCCCCTTCCCGAGAGTCGCGCTCTCAGTGGGTTCGTGCGGGTTTCGTCACCGGTCACAGTTGCGGGGCAGCGACGGTTTCTCACCGTCTTCCCATGGGCGATTGCATCCTCGCCCGCGCCACAAGCTGATCCTATTCAATTGTATTCTGAAGTTACCAGCCTTCGGGTCCACCGTCAAGAAGGACCTTCGGCCTGGATTCCTACTCCCCAATCCTCGACTTCAGCCGTTCGATCTCCGGGTGGAGTTCGCCGCTCTCGATCAGCCGGAGTTGGTCCTTAGTCAGCATCGCGCGCGAGGTGGTGTTGGCGATGGCCAATAGCTCCATGAGTCGGATCTCGTCCGCGCGGGCGGCGTTCGGGCTGAGGTAATCTCCGACCGCGTAATCGAGGTCGGTCTGGGTGACGGACTTATGCCCCTCGAAGACGGATCTGCGCTGCGATAGCCGGATGATCTCCCGTAGGTCCGCGCCCGAGTAGCCGGCTGTCTTCTGCGCGATCTCGTCGAGCTTCGTCCCGCGTGCCTTGATCCCGAGCGTCTTCAGGATCACCCTCAGGATCGCCTCGCGGGTCGCCTCGTCGGGCGAGAGGAACGGGACCTTCAGGTCGAAGCGTCCCGCGCGAATCGTCGATGGGTCGATTAGGTCCGGGCGGTTCGTCGCCGCGCCGAAGAGGATCTTGCCCTGGTGAGACTCGTCGCTCAGGAACGCGTTGAACATCCCGAACACGCGTCGACTGACGCCGCTGTCGGAATCGCCCGTCACGCGTCGGCCGTAGCTCTGGTCGAACTCGTCGATGAACACGAACACCGGCGCCAGCACCTCGAGGTAGTGGAAGAGCTTTTCGAGGTTCGATTCCGTCGCGCCGACGTACTTGCTGAACACGTTCTTGAGTTGCACGAACGGGATCTCGCAGTCGTGCGCGAAGCACTCCATGCAGAACGTCTTCCCACATCCCGGCGGCCCCGTCAGCAGGATCCCCTTGGGCACCACATCGGCGTAGCCCTTGCGGAGCGCATCGGCGGTGTCGAGAAGCAACTGCTTCTGCATCTCCGTCCCGCCAACGGCTTCCAGCCCGTGGGCCGGCTGGACGAACTCGACGAGATCGCCGATCTCGGCCTCGATCGCGCGGCGCTTGTGCTCCGCGGTCATGGTCAGGTCGACCTTGTCCTCGGGCGTCCCGCTTCGCATGAGCGAGCCGATCTGCATCCGCGTGAGGCCGTTCGTGTTCTGGGCCAGCGCGCGCTGGCTCACATCAAGGAGCGATCTTGCGTCGAAGTCCGTCGCCCCGTTTGGCGCCAGTTCCTCGGGCGTGTTCAGAAGATACGTGATGAACGCTCGCCGCTCATCCTCGTTCGGCAGGCCGACGTCAACCACGTTGACCGACTGCCCGCGCGCGTAGAGTTCGCGATTCACGTCACCCAGCGAATCAGCGATCAGGAAGACGAAGCTGTTGCGCGCCGTCAGCCGCGGATCCGTCGCCCAGCGCCGCAGCGTGGTGAGGATGCGCCGGTCGTCGTAACTCATCATCTGAGCTGGCGCCGTCGGCACGATCTTGTCGACGAAGTCGATGACAACCGCCGCGTTATTGCGGCTGAGAAGGAAGTCCTCGAGCAACGGCAGGGCCTCGATCGGTTTGAGGTACCTCGGCCGCGCCGTCTTGGCTCCGCCCGTCCCTTGCTGGACCTTCAGGAACCGCAGGAACTCGTCCTCGTCCTTCTGCGATTCAAACGACAGCCCCTGGCCGATGTCGTAGATGAGCGTCCGCTTGTTCCCGCAGAACGCTCGGTAGATAAACTGGCGCAGGCTGACGTAGCCGTCGCGGTGAGGGAATCGATCCCTCAGCCCGTGGATGAGAAACACGGAGGCGGCTCCGGAGGTGTAGTCGCGGCGAATGCTCGCGGCCCACTCCGGGAGCTTCGCCCCGGTGGTCTTCTTGCTGGGTGCGCTCTTGGGTGAGGTCATTGCGCGGCCTGAGCCTACTCCTCGGTAGTGTCTTCGATCTGCTCGATGGCCGCCTCGAGCGCCTGGTCGTCGACGTCAACCTCGTCCATCGTCCGCTCTGCCGACTCTGGCGGGATGATCCCCAGTTGACGCTGATACTCCTCATACAGGCGCTCGGAGTCGTCCTCGATCGCGGCCATCTCCAGATCCGCCATCTGCGAGGTCACCGAATCGCCGGCGATCTCCATCCGGGCCTCGGCTCGCGCCAGCCTCTCGTCGATCCGATCGCGCATCCGGTCGACCGTCTCGGTCGTGTCGCCGATCTCAAACGCGCCCATGACCTCGGAGACTTCTTCCTGCATCTGCGCGCGCTTCGCGCGGCCGATCTGCGTCATGCACTCCTGGATCTGGTCGCGGATGCGATGCTCCCAGGCGGTGAACATGCGCTTCGTCCGCTCGGAGTTCTGCTTAGACGTTTCGAGTTGGCCGTGCGTCTCCACGAGGTCGATGCGCGCCTGCTCGAGCGCGGCGATGAGGGTCTTTGCCGCGTCCTTTTTCTCGGGTCCCATTTTGACGGCCTGGACCACCTTCGGCTCCAGGAAGCCGACCTTCTTCTCCAGGCGATCCACCTGGATCTGCAGCATCTTCTCGAGCTTCACCACTTCGGCCACTTGCCGTCGCATCTCCGGCCCGCGCGAGCGCAGGTCGTCCATGTGCTGGCGGAGGATCATCTCCGGGTTCTCAACACCGCGAAGCATCCAGCCGAAGAGGGACCGGAAGACCGCTTTTAGTCTCGCAAACATGTGGGGTGCTCTCCCTTCAGTCCGTGCCGTATCGTCGCTCTAAGGTCGTTTCGAGCGCCAAAGATCCGACGCTCGCATCTTCGTCAACCGGGCCTGCTCGCCCTGCCGCAGTCGTAGTTACGAGGCGTGTCTCGCCCGAGTTGCACGTGTCCACTGGTCAGAAGATCGCCCGCGCGAGCCACGTCACCGGAAGCGCCAGCAGGGCCATGATCACGAACATCGGTATGCCGGTGATCGCCCGCTCGCGCAGCGTCGGAGGCGTTTCCGGCGGCGCATACTGCATCTTCCGGAAGCCCGGGTCCACCACCGCGCCCACGAACAGCCCCATTGCGCCGCACCACGCCATTAGGCCCCACGGGATCAACGGTTGGTCGCCCGTGCTCGATGCCGCGGTGTCCCTGGCGATGAGCCACGCGAAGCCAGCCGTCCACCCCACGCCAGCGCATATTCCAACCAACGCCTGCAACGCGGTCTGTTTCCGTGGCGTCATCGGACCCTCCCCGTTGCCGCAATCTCAGATCCCCATCACCTTACAATGAAAAGCCAGCGCCTCTTGGATCCTGAGATCCCAATACCCCCAGCTGTGATCCCCGGGGAACTCCTCGTATTCGTGCTTGATGCCCAGTTTCTCCAAGTGCGCGTGGAACTCCCGGTTGTGCTCGATGAGAAAATCGTCCACGCCGCAGTCGAAGCGGATTTTCGGGATGTTGCGCTTGGCCTTCAGTCGCCTTGCCAGCGTGAAGCAATCGTTGTCGCGCCGCGCTTTGTCTGAGCCCAGCATCTTCTTCCAGTGCAGGTCGTGGCGTTCCATCTCTTTGTGCCGGTAGATGCTGTACGCGCCGCTGAAGCCCGTAATGCTGCCGAACATCTCCGGGAACTTCAGTCCGAGCTTCATGCAGCCATATCCACCCATCGACAGCCCGCCGATGCACCGACCTTTCCGCGAGGGAATGGTCTGGAAGGTCGCGTCGACAAACCCCACGAGATCCTGGATGATCGCCTTCTCGTATTGCGGCCCGTCGGCGAGATCGCAGTAGAAGCTCCGATCGCCGTCGGGCATCACCACGATCATCGGCGTCTCGCGAACGTACCGCTCGATGCTCGTCCAGCGCTGCCAGCCCGTGTAGTCGTCGCTCAGGCCGTGTAGCAGGTAAAGCACCGGGTACGGACCGGGTTTCTCCTGTCGGTCTGGGAGCAGCGCGTTGAACGCGACCCCTTTTTGGAGCGAGTTGCTGAAAAAGTTGACGTGAGCCAGCCCCATTCCTCATCCTCCAAGCTGGTGGTCATCTACGAAGGCCGTTCCAGCCCAGGGGACGAAGGCCCTCCATGCCGCAACAACTGCACGATTATTGCCATCCCTCTGTCCCGTAGGACAGGCGTAGGGAAACTCAGCGAGTTACCACGCCGGTCGCCGTCTGTAGGAGGGGTTTCAACCCCGACGCCGTTGCCGTCTCGGACCGCGAGCTTCCAGCTCGCACTGCACCGATCCGTCGTAGGACAGGCGTCTCGCCTGTCGCCGCTGTCGTCTTGGACCGCGAGCTTCCAGCTCGCACTGTCGTCCCTCCGGAGGCCATGCCCGTGGAAAAGTGGATCAGCCACCCCGATGCCGTCGAAGCCAAGGTCGCCGAGTGGCAAGAGCGCCACTCGAGGCTCCTCCACGTCGACACCATCACCCAGCCCACGGGCCGACCCGTGTTCGCGCTCACGATGTCTGACATCGGCGTGCCGGACGATCAGAAGAAGAAGCTCCTCGGCTTCGTGCCTCACGCTCACGAACCGGCGCCGAATGCCGCCTGCATGAACGTGATGAATATGCTGCTGACGGGCGAGCAACTTGATGGATCTGCTCCTTCGTTCGACGTGGAGACCGCCCGCGAGAAGCTTCTCGTAACCTTCATCCCCGATGCCAATCCCGACGGCACCGCCCGCGCGCCGGTCGAGTACTGGGACGGCTACGAGTACACCAACGACGAGTTCTGGGCGTGGATGCGCGGCCCCGATCGCGAGACGGGGCTGATGTGGAAGCGCGTGGATATCTTCGATACCCGCGTCGAGGAGAACTTGCCGACGCGCCTGGGCATCGTGTACGAGCCAATCAGCGAGTTCGAGCATGTCGAGCCCAATCGTCACCCGCGCTCGTCGCTGATGCGCCACATCAAGGCGCTTCGCGAACAGCGGACCTACGACGCGCTGCTAAGCCTCCACCAGACCGAGTTCGTCAACTCCGACCGCAATTGCATGATCATCCTGCCTTGCATCTACGACGATCAGCCCGAGGAATTGCGCGAGTACGAGATGGCGTGGGCGAGGCAGATCGTCGATGCGTGGACGGCGGCTGGCGAGCGTCCGATCGAGAACATCAAGCCCCTCGGCTACACCGGCGAGCAGCGGCAGTACTTCATCAACGTGTGGGGGAATCTCTACGACGAGACGCCGCTGGTCACCTCGGAGGTCCAGAACAACAACCCCGCAACGCCTCCCGAGACGCAGCAACTCCTCACCGAGATCGCGATCACCGAGACCATCGAGCGTCTTCTCGAATAGCACGCGCCGTCCACTGCCGTCGCCCGCGCAACCACCGCCATCACTAGTAGAGGAGTGTTGACATGTCTCTAGCCTCGTCGTTCTGGGACGGCAAGTCGTACGCCGTGGTCGGGGTCCGTGCTCCTGGCCGGAGGCTCATCAAAGAGTTCGTGAAGTCTCTTGAGGCTGCTGGGAAGTCCTTGTGGTTGGTCGATGAGGATACGGCGCCTTTCGATGGTCGCGAGGTGCATGCCGGCTTCGAGGGCGCGCCGGGCGACCTCGATGGCGCGCTCATCGTGTGCGCGCCGGAACAGGCCGCGTCCGCCGTGGGCGCGTGTGTCGATGCCCGGATACCCAAGCTCTGGCTGGACACCAGGGGTGACTCCAGCGTGGCGGCAGACGCGGCGCTTGAGGCCGGCTTGCCCTGCGTCGTCGAGGCGTGTCCGCTGACCACAATACCGGGCGCGATGTGGCTACACAGGGCGCACGGCTGCGTGGCGACCTGGATGGGACGCATACGCGAGGTGCATCCCGGAGACGAGGCGCGTTAGCCCGCCAGCCCAGTCGGTACCAATCATAACGGTCGAAGTCCGCCCGCTTCACAAGGAGACCAGTCTCATGGCAGCAGAGATATTGGGCATCAGCGGGAGTCCGATCGAGAATAGCAACACGGATCGTGCGGTGAAGAGAGTGCTGGACGCGACAGGGATGGAGAGCGAGTTCATCAAGCTCTCCGATCACAGCGTGCAGCCGTGTCGGGCGTGCCTGAAGTGCGTCCAGACCAACCGGTGCGTGGTGCCCGACGACGGGCCAATGCTGGCCGATAAGTTCCAGGCGGCGAAGGCGTTTGTCCTGGGCTCGTACCCGCCCTTCAGCAGCATCGATGCGTGGAGCAAGAGCTTCATGGAGCGGATGTACGCGCTTCGACATCTGAAGCTCCTGACCGCGGGCAAGGTCGGGGCGTCGGTGATTACCTCCGCCTGCCCGCCGGACGTGGAGGGCATGCCGCCATCCGCGGAGATGGCGCAGAAGGCGATTGGGTTCTGGATGGGCGCCTTCGGCATGGAGAATCTGGGTGGGATGGTGATCCTGGGCAACGTGCCATGCATCGCGTGCGGGGTCGGGGATGAGTGTCCGGTGAGCGGGATCAAGATGATGGACCCCGAGGGGACGGTTGAGTCGGTGGGCGTGAACAGCATCGACGATGACGCGGGGGTGCTCGCGCGGACCGAGGAGCTGGGCCAGCAGATCCGGGCGGCGGTCGACGCGGCGGAGGAGTAGCAATCGCATTGAGAAATGGTACCCCGGGGCATGAACAGCCCTGGTCGTAGCTACCCCCACTGCTCCCGCACCCACGCCAGCGCCTCCGCCTTGTTGCGGAGGCGCCCCTCGACCCACTCTTCCTCAACCGCCTCGAGGATCGCGGCGAAGAGCGGCCCCGGCGCCAGCCCCAACGCGATCAGGTCGTCCCCTCCGATCGGCAGCGCCGCCTCTCTGTCGGCGACCATCTCCCGCTCCGCGTCGAAGATACGAGACACCCTCTGGTGCACCTCATCCTCGTCGCCCAGTAGCGGTTCGGCCCTTAGCGATGCCCGATCCGCGAGCGCCAGCAGCACGAGGCCGATGTGGTGTGGCCTCGTCTGCCGGACAAAGCGCTTTCGTCCACGCTCCGTCGGCGTGTCCGTCCCCATGAACGGCAGCAGGCGCATGTGCGAACCGACCAGCAGCTCGACCTGTCTGCGGATGCGCTTTGGGATGCGGAGCTTCCTGACGGCTTCGGCGGTCAGCTCAGCGCCGCGCGATTCATGTCCGAAGAACCGCCATCTTCCCTCGCCCGGCACGCGGCATTCGGGCTTGCCCAAATCGTGAAGCAGCGCCCCCAGCACGAGGCCCGCCCGATGCTCGGGGTCGCCGAGGTAAGCGCCAATCTGCTCGGCGTGGTCTGGGAAGATCCGAGGCGCGTCGGCCATCACGCGCGCCAGCCGCTGCGCCGTCAGCACGCTGTGTTCACCCACATCGAACTCGTGGATGCCGCCCTGATCGACTCCCGCGAGTTCGGAGAACTCGGGGATCAGCACGGCTAGCGCGCCATCGTCCAGCATCCACCTCAGCGCGTCCGGGTAGTGCTGACCGGCCAACATCGCCAACAGCTCCGCGCTGGTTCTCTCGGCGGCGATATCTGTCAGTCGACCCGCCAGCCGGCGGCACTCCCTTCGCGTGTCGCCCTCGATCTCAAAGCCTAGCTTCGCCGCAAACCGGTAGGCTCTGACCACGCGGCACGGATCATCCGTCAGCGTCCGGAGTGATGTCATCCGCACCAGCCGCCGCCGCAAATCCTCTCGACCGCCGCACGGGTCATGCAGCCTCGCCCGGCCGCCGATTGGCCCCACGGCCATGGCGTTGATGGTGAAATCGCGCTGCGCGAGGTCGTCGCGCAATGTCGCGGCGCGTCTCTCTGCGAAGTCCACATAGAAGCGCTCGCCTCCCACGCGCGTGACGACTCGGGCAGTCGGGAGGTCCTCGTGCAGGACGATGCTACGCCCCCGGGCGAGGTCGGCCATGCGTTCAGCGACGGCGGGCGCGTCATCGACAATGAAGTCCAGGTCGGTGGGAGTCTCGCCCATCACAGCATCGCGCACTGCGCCGCCAATCAGGTAGGCGCGTGCGCCCGCGACCGCACGTGCCACTACACCAGTGAGGGGTAGTTGGGATAGGATCTCGGGGCCGGTTGGCATCGTTGGGGTGCTCACGTGAGAAGTTCTTTAGTATTTGCGCTAAGGATGATTCGGGCTTCGCGTATACCTATTCGCGGGGTGAAGATAAGCTCCTCGTGGAGGGGCCACGGGACCCGGAAGTCAACGTCAACACGCTGGACGCTGAGCTGCAGGCTTCGAGGTGGTTCTGATGAGACGAGCGCTAATCCTAGGAGGTCTGGTCATGGCTGCGTCTGCCAACGGGCAGGAATGCTCGGTGCGGCGAGGCGACGGTTGGGTGGTGCTGGCGTCGCCGGCGTTCTCGTTCCGGCTCAACACCACAGACCACCTTCGCGCCGAGTGGCTCGAGAATCGGTTGACGGGCGAGCGGATCACGCTGGACGGGCCGGAGCTTGAGGTCGACATCGGCCTACCAGATGGGCCAGAGGAGACGTTGCGCTTCCAGGTCGCGCAGGTGACTCCCGGGGGGAGCGCCGCCGAGGGCGAATGCTCGTTCCAACTCACGGCCGACAAGCCAGGCATCGCTGCGACTTTGACCTACAAATGGAACGCCGCCGAGCCGGTGCTCCGCAAGCTCGTCGAGATCAGCAACGACGGAGCGGGCGAGATGAACCGGTTGCTGCAGGTCCGTCTGGGGAGCTACCGCACGGACGCGGCGCTTTCAGGCGGCGAGCCGCGGGGGTTTCCGGTCTACGCGAATGGCGAGGTCTTCCTGAGCCTGGCGCATCCGGCGGGCTGGGCGACTCAGGAGTCGGGGGAGATCAGCCTGCGCCACTACCCGGGCGCGAAGGTCGGGGCCGGCGGGCGGCTGGCTTGCATGGAGACGGTGATCGGAGTCGGACGGGCCGGAGCTGGACGCGAGGCGTTCCTCGCCCACCTGAAGAGCCGGATGAGACGCACCACGCGCGGGCACGATAGGCCGTATGCCATCTTCGAGCCCTTCGGCGGGCGCGCCAATGGACAGTTCGACGAGACCGAGGAATTCGTGCTCGACATGATCGGCAAGGTCGCTGAGGGACAGCGCGACTCCGGTTGCCGCTTCGACCTGTTCTCCGTCGACTTCTGGGTGGACTATAGCGGCGACCTGAAGGGCTGTGACCCCCAGCGTTTCCCCAACGGTCTAGCCCGAATTCGCGAAGCGCTCGAGAGCGAGGGGATCGGCCTGGGGCTGTGGATTGACAGCTCCGGGGAAGCATGGTCCATCGGGGGCAACCCCGCCACGGAGCCGGCACTCAACATCGACCCCGCGCGGGGGCCGGTGGATGTGCCCTGGGGGAGGGCGTCCTTCTGCCGCGCCACTGAACCGGTTCGATCGCTCTACACGGAGGCGTTCATACACCACATCCGCGAGAACGGCGCGCGCCTGCTCAAGTTCGACAACCTCGCTGACGTCTGCCAGAACCCCAACCACGAGCACCTGCCAGGCATCTACTCCACCCAGCCGATCATGGACGCGGTCATCGAATTCCTGCACGCCCTGGATGCAGAGAGCCCGGATGTCTTTCTCATGGGCTACTGGGGCCACCGCTCGCCTTGGTGGCTGCTGCACCTGGACACGTTCTTCGAGACGGGCATCCCAATGGAGGCCGCCAGCCCGGGCGACGCCCCGGCGCCCTACGCTCGCAGCGGCGTGACGCGCAAGCTGGACCAGGGCCACGTACACGCGAAAGACGTGCCGTGGCTTGGCACGGACTCGCTAGGCGTGTGGCTCTCGCACTGGCCGTGGAACAGCCAGATCGGTCCGGAGCGGTGGCAGGACGGCTTCGTGATGGACATCTGCCGGGGCAACATGCTCGCCCAGCCCTGGAGCGATCCCGAGTGGCTGACTCCCGAGGCGCGCCGACAGATGGGGGAGTTCATCGACCTTCTGAAAGCGCGTCCCGAGTGCTTCGGCAACTCGCGGCTGGTCATCGGGGATCCGTGGGATGATGGTGCCTACGGCTACTGCTGCGTGGACGGCGAGCGCGCGTTTCTCGCGATCAACAACTTCGGGTGGGACGATCGCGCCATCGACCTGCAACTGAACTCGGCTTGGGGGCTCCCCGAAGGACGCCGGTGGGACCTATATCGCTGGTACCCGGATCCCGCGCGGCTTGAGGGTCCGACAGAAGGATTCGCGGACGGGGCGCGGCTGGCCTTGCGGCCGTTTGATGTCGCGTTCCTCGAGGTTGTTCCACACGGTGACGCGCCGACGCTGGGGCGCCGGTTCACCTCGCAACCCGTGCCCACGCTCTTCGCCGAGCCGAGTCGGCAGGTCGCGATCTCAATCACGCCACCAGACACGACCCCGCCGGCGGTGGACCTGGCGATCTGGAGTCCGGTGGAGATCGCGCAGGCGACCTCTAGTGGCGGCGCCACGTTGGCCGTGCAGGCTGATGGGGTAATCCTGGCGTCCGGCGCCGCGACCGATCATGACGTCTACAGCATCACCGCTCGGACGGACGCAGTTGGCGTCACTGCCGTCCTGCTGGAGGCCTTGCCTGACGACAGCCTCCCGGACCGTGGCCCTGGAAGGGCCGAGAATGGCAACTTCATGCTCAACGGACTCCGCCTCTCCGCCGGTCTGAAGGGCCAGATGGCACGGGTTGCCTTCACGCAGGCCTCGGCGGATTTCGAGCAGGAGAGTTTCGGAGGATGGCCCGCATCAGGCGCCATCGACGATGACGCCAAGACCGGTTGGTCGATCGATCCCGGCGAAGGCGCGGCCCACGTGGCGCTCTTTGAGGTCGCGGAGCCCTTCGGCCAGGCCGGCGAGACCATGCTGAGTATTGAGCTGGAGCAGGGGGATCGAGGGCATTCCCTGGGGAAGTTCAGGCTCTGGGTCACGAGCGTCCCCGATCCGCAACTACCGGCTGGCTACGGCCGGCAATCATGGCAGGCAGCGGGGCAGGTACCTCAGACTCGGCGGGGCGGGATGCTGGTCATCAGCGTGGAACTCCTGCGAGATGGGCAGCCGCTGGAGGTCGCGAACCTGGCGTCGCACCTGTCTCTCGAGGGGACGGTGGCGGGCGAGGCGACTGACTTCAGCCCCGCGCTGGGTCAACAGACATACCCCTCATCATGGCAGTCTTGGCGTCTTGACATCGAGCCAGAGCGGGCCGGTCAGCCCTTCGAACTGACCGCGCAGACGGGAGCCCTGCCGGCCGGCGAGCTGCGCTGGACGGCGAGCTTCATTCCGCGTGACGGACAGTAGTCGTCTGTTCGTCGTTCTCTCGTAGTGGCTTGTAGCTCTCTCGGACAATGGGGTCGGAGCGCACAGGCATCATGGACATAAGTGAGCGAGAGGGCCACGCGACCTTCAGGCAGGCGATGGAGGAGACGGATCGCCGCGCCCATGATCGATGGAACGACAGAGCACCACTCCTACACGAGCGTGCCTCGCGGCGCGTATGCGAACTCCCCGAGCGACTTGCGAGGCCGTCGATTCGCCTCCGCGGACAGGCTGTCGATGACCGGTTGGCTGTTCCCGGCTTGGTGGTTGACCCGCGAGGGCGAGGATCCCACCACGTTCTTCTCCGAACACGTGATCACAGGAAGCCACGACAGCGCTGTCACGGCCGTGGTTGCTGGACATGCGGACGCTGCCTCGGTCGCCGGGCCCGTCTACGAGCACATGGGAGCAAATGACCCCCGCGTTCTGGAGTCCACGAGGATCATCCTCAAGTCGCCACCGGTGGGTTCGCCCCCGGCAGTCGCGCCGGCGAAGGCGGATCCAGGGACTGTTGCCCGGTTGCGCGACGCGCTGCTGACCATGCACTCAGATCCCGTCGGCAAGAGCGCCTTGGACGGTCTCAGCGTGGACAGGTACGTGGCGGCGAACAGCCGGGCCTATGCGGGCGCGAGAGAGATCATGGCCGAGGTTGAGGGTGTAAACCCATGAGCCTTTGGCAACGCATCGCCAGCCCGGCCGTTCGGCTGAATCAGATGTCGGTCCCGATCCTGGGCAAGATCCTGGGCATCGGCGTGACCATCATTGCAGCCTTCGCCGCCGTGACGCTGTCCAGCGTTCGCAACAGCGTGGAGCGCGGGCACGATATCGGATGATGCCGAGTTCTCCGAGGTGAAGTTCTGCGGGATGTGTCACAAGGCCGAGAAGACAGCCTGGGAAGCAACTCTCCACGCCGAGCAGACGCCGGGCGATGACGACACTCCATGGACGCACGTCACGGGCTACGACCCGGCAACGGGCGAGGGCGTCGAGGACGGTGTCAGCTGCGAGATGTGTCACGGGCGCGGAAGCGTGCATACAAAGGTCGCCGCGGACGACCGCAATGCGACGATCGTCAACGGGGTCAAGCTGGCGACCCCGGCCCTGCAGGTGTCGATTTGCGCCCAATGCCACGCGAAGTACGAAGAGGACGCGCCGGTGCCGTACACGCCAGGCGAGGACCTGCTGGCCAAGATAACGCTGATCGAGGTCGTGCCCGGTGAGCCGATGCAGCAAGTCAACGATCTCGTGGGCGGCAAGCACTTCGAGAACGGCACGGTGTGTGTCACGTGCCACACCGCGCACACCGAAGATTCCGTGGGGCACCAACTCCGCAAGCCCGTCGTCGAGTTGTGCGGGGAGTGTCACGCGGATCATGTGGATTTGGTCCACACCAAGGGAGCAGCCAAGGAAGGCGACACGTGCATCACGTGTCACATGCCCGACGGCTCCCACGCCTTCGCCAAACCGGTCGCTGAGTAACGAAACCAACTACACTGATGCGTGAGGTGACGAACTAACAGCAGACCACGATAGCGGCCTACAGCAAGTGCCACAGTCGGCGGATCCGACTCGGGGGCTGATCGCAGCACCGTAGCCCCCCGCGGGGAGGTGGGCCAGGCATGTGGAAGCTCGGTACGGAAGGTCTGATGGTCGGAGGCATGTCAGCGCTCGCAGGCCCCTCGCCGGCGATATGGCGGCTGTCGTCATCCAGATCCCGGGGGTCGCCGCCTACCGGTTTGTCGCGGGGGGCGAATGGTGGCGAGCCCTCTGGACAGGGGTGGTCGCGAGCCTCGCTGGGGGCATGGCGTTCAGCCTCACCTTCCTCCAACCCCGGCCAGAGAGCTGCGTGCGGCATTGGATTACCGGGCTGGTCGTGCTGCTGATCGTCGAGCTGCCCGTGCTAGGGGCGATGAACCGTGACATCCCCAACCGAGGTCGCCTGTTGCTCACTGCGGCCGTCGCCATTACCGTGCTATACGGCGTGGTCCTCGGCGTCGCAAATCGGATTTTCTGACGCTCCTTGGGCGGCTGCAGAGAATTACCCAGTTGTGGGCGGGCGTATACGTAGAACTTCGGTAGGCGGCGCTGATTAATCGCGAATCTTCCCGGATGCGCGAAGCTGCAAAGAACTGGTATTCTATCACTGAGGTGTTGTGTGCGAGCGTGCGCCCGTTATCTACCGGTGTTTGGCGCGCCTACAGGACCGCCGCCGGACGATTAGGAGGGCTACATGATGGACAGACCTACTTTGGCCTGGGGGACTGTTGGAGTTCTCCTTGTATTGACGTTGCTCCTGGCGGTGTCTTGTTGTGGTGCCGCTCAGGACAAAGCGCAGTATGCCGAAGTAGACGCATGCGCGATGTGTCATCAGGATGTTGCTGATGAGCAGGCGACGACGTTACATGGTGCGATACTTTCTCGTCGGGCAGGTCTGTCGAAGGGTCGTAACTG
>PVBE011794322.1_pt1 | contig 91226 bp, 84 predicted proteins | sample 1631181 | NCBI WGS metagenome assembly PVBE01 (sample SAMN08397723, study PRJNA350692) | Marine metagenome, whole genome shotgun sequencing project. | isolation source: water | place: Pacific Ocean | collected 2012-04 | reverse complement strand
GTGGAAATCGTCACCTGAGGGCGGCGACACCGTCGTCCTCTGGAGCCAAGTGGCGACCGAGAACCTCCGCAAGCGCCACGACGCGGCCGATGATGACCAGCGTCGGCGTTCCGAGGTCGGCCTCCTCGATGGCATCGGGCAGCGCGGCAAGGGTGCTGGTCACCGTCCTTTGCTCCGGCGTGGTGCCCTTCTCGATGGCCGCCGCCGGCAATTCCGGCGGCATCCCGGCGGCTAGCAGATCACCGCATATGCGAGCCACGTTCCCCAGCCCCATGTAGACGACGAGGGTGGTTTCCGGGTCGGCGAATGTCTTCCAGTCAAGGTCCAGGTCTTGGTCGTCCTGGCGGTGGCCGGTGATGAAGCGCAGCCCCTTGGCGACGCCGCGATGGGTCAGCGGGATGCCTGCGTAGGCGGCGCAGCCGGCCGCCGCGGTGACGCCCGGCACCACCTCGAAGGGAATGCCGTTCTTGGCCAGGTGCACGGCCTCGTCGCTGCCGCGTCCGAACACGAAGGGGTCGCCGCCCTTGAGGCGCATCACCCGACGTCCACTGCGCGCAAGGTTGACTAGCAACTCGTTGATCTCGTCCTGGGGCATGTGGTGGTCGTGCGCCGCCTTGCCGACGAAAATGCGCGTCGCCCCGGGGGGCACCATGTCGAGGATGGGCGGTGAAATCAGGCGGTCGTACACCACCACGTCAGCCTCCTCGAGGAGCCGCGCCGCTTTCACGGTCAGAAGCTCGGGGTCGCCTGGCCCGGCGCCGACGATAAGGACCGGGGGGATGGCATCGGCGCTCTGTTTTGATTGCGCCATCAGTCGGCCAGCCTTTCCTTGTTGCGTTCGCTCCACATGGATTTGGCCATGGCAGTGACCTCGTCCAGTTGGTTGGACGCAACGACATATAATATACCGCGCGGGAGCTTTTTTACATGGAGATCTTGCCGCCGCCTATTCCACCAAACGGCTATCCGTAAAGGAGACTGGAGAAATACGCGGCCAAAGCAGTCATTTCCCCCTCGCCGAGGCTTGCTACCTGCCGGGCCATGATTCGGTGATAGCGCGTTTTCTCCTGATCGATGAGTTCCTCGTCCTGGCTGGTTTAGCGGAAAGTCTTGAGATGCCTCAGAAGGTAGCCCTGTTATTGTCCCGCTAAATTAGGGATCCCGGGAAGTTTGCTGATGCCGTTCTGGCCATGACAGGCGGTGCATCGTTGGGCCGTGGCGGGCATCTTTCTGGATGTCCTGGCAGATGTCCTCCAGATCTTGGCGCGCCACCGATGGTGCGTCCGAAACCGGATCGCCAATGTGTTCCTGAACCCTGGTGCCCGTGCCGTGCAAGGTGCACCTCTCTCAGCAGGTGGGGACCTTGCAGTCCCCCTCCATGACTCCCTCGATCACGTAGGCGCCGCCGACGATGCCCGAGCATTCGGGGATCAGGTCGTCCTCGGTCATGTCGAAAAGGTAGAGATTGGGGGAGCAGCAAAAGAACTTGACCCCGGCCTCGTGGGCATCCTTGACGAAAAGCTTTTCGGCCACGCTTTTTTTCATCAACTGGCCGGCGGCGGCGGTGCACACCACCTCGACCTCGTATTCCACGGCCGCCGCCACGGACGCCTGAAAGAACAGCGCGCCCAGTTCCTCCCCATTGAGGGGATCGGTATTCACCAGGATCATCAGCAGCTTATCCGCCATCGATGCCTCGTCCTGTACGATGAGTGAAAACCCGGGCTCCAATCTCGCAAGAAAATATCAGGTTGGCGCGCCCTTCGCTGGGAGCGAAGCTTCGGCACGCCCGAGCGCTGTTGCTAAGGCGGCGAAGACGTGAACATTATCGCGCTAGCCGGAGAGCCGCACCCGCTTCGAGTGTCGTAGCGTGAGCGGGACAGATTGGGAGAAACCAGATGCCTTTTGAGAGCCTGCGCCCCTATCTCGATGCGCTCGAGAAGAACGGCCTGTTCAAGTGGGTCGAGCGCGAAGTCGACAAAGACTGGGAGATCAGTTGCATCGGGCGCATGCTGTTCCGTGCCATGCCCGAAGAACGCCGCATCGGCCTCGGCTTCAACAACATCAAGGATTACCCCGGAAGCCGCGTCGTCGCCGGCGTCATCGCCGCCTCCGAGCCGATGGTCGCCACGGCCCTGGAGTGCGACGCCAACGCTGTGGCCATTCACGAGCGCCTGATCCGGGGCCTCACCGACCCCATCGATCCGGTGATGGTAGAGACCGGCCCCTGCAAGGAGGTCATCCTCGACCCCGGGGAGGCCGACCTGGGTGTGCTGCCGGCCCCCATATGGACGCCGAGCAAGGACGCCGGCCCCTACCTGACGCCGCTGTGGGTGACCAAGGACCCGGACAGCGGCCGGCGCGACATCGGCATTCGCCGCTGCCAGATCAAGGGCCGCGACAAGACGGGCATCCTGTTCGGCGCCCCCGACCGCGGCGGCGCCATCCATCACGAGAAGTGGAAGAGCCTCGGCAAGTCGATGCCGGCGGCCATCTTCATCGGCGGCGATCCCGTGCAGTACATCGTGGCGCCGTCGCGCTACGGGCCCGACGAACTCAGCGTGGCCGGCGGCGTGCGCGGCCGGGCCATCGAACTCGTCAAGTGCGAGACCCTCGATCTCGAGGTCCCGGCCACCGCTGAAATCGTCATCGAGGGCGAGGTGTCGACCGATTATACCGAGGCCGAAGGCCCCTTCGGCGAGTTCACCGGCTACATGGCTGGCGGGCGCCAGGCCCCGGTGTTCACGGTCAAGTGCATCACCCACCGCAAGGACCCCATCGTGCTCGGCGTGATCAGCCAGTTCCCGCCCAGCGAGAGCAGCATGATCAAGCGCATCCTTCTTGAGGCGAGCCTGCTCAAGCACGTCAGCCAGGATCTCAACATCCCCGGCGTCGTCGACATCCACGCCTTGGAGGCGGGCGGCTGCACGGCGACCCTGTGGGTGAGCATCAAGAAGATGTACACCGGCCAGGTCGAACAGCTGGTGTTCGGCATCCTCGGCTACTTCGGGATGAGCTACTACAAGTGGATCATCGTCACCGACGACAGTGTCGACATCCGCGATCCCTTCATGCGCGACTGGATCATGGCCTGGCACGTGCAGCCTGACCGCGACATCCGCATCCTTCCCAACACCGCCGCCGTCGAGCTCGACCCGTCGGGCTGTCCCCCCGATGAGACGCCGGACGAAAGGCTCGGCAGCAAGGTCATCATCGACGCCACCAGGAAGTTCGATTTCCCGGACCTCTCGCTGCCGCCCATGCAGTACATGAAGCGCGTCGTCGACAACTGGGCCGACTACGGTCTGCCGCCGCTCGATGAGCTGAAATTGCCTAAGAACGTCTGAGGCGCGCCGCGCTCTCACGCGGCGGCGTTCTCCTTAGTCCATATATCCTTGAGATTGCGACGCAGCACCTTGCCGCGTTCGCTTTTGGGCAGCGCGTCGATGAAGTGGAACGCCTTCGGTATCTTGAAGGCGGCGAGGAGCTTCGCGCAGTGGCTTTCGATCTCGTCGGCGGTGAGGCGTTCTCCCGGCTTGGCCACCACGTAGCACACGATCTTCTCGCCATAGATGGGATCGGGGACGCCGACCGCCGCCGCCTCCGCCACCTTGGGGTGCGTCATCAGGGCGTTGTCGATCTCCAGGGGCGCGATGTTGACGCCGCCCCGGATGATCAGGTCCTTGGAGCGCCCCGTTACGCGCACGAAGCCGTCGACGTCCATCACCGCCAGGTCGCCGGTCTTGATGCGGGCGCCGACAAGGTCGTCGTACTCGCCCTCAGGCGAGATGGTGGCCATGCACGCCTGCGGCCCGCCCACCGTCACCTCGCCCTCGACGTCGGGCGGGCATGGCTCGCCCTGGCCATCGACGATCAGGAATTGCTGGTGCTTGGCGGGCATGCCGACGGTGCCCGGCTTCCTCTTGTAGTGGCGGTTGCCGCACACCCATCCACCCTCCGTGAAACCGTAGAGTGGCAGCAGCTTGACCCCGTAAATCTCCTCGAAGCGCCGCCACTGCTCGGGTGCCAGGGGCGCCGTCGAGCACGTCATGTAGCGCAAGCTCGGGATGTCCTCGGCGGTGATGCCGAGGGGCTCGTTGAGCAGCATGTTGACGACCGTCGGCACACCGGCCGCGAAGGTGATGCCGTGGCCCTTGATCCAGTCGAAGAAGCGGCTGCGCGAGAAACGCCGCGCCATGTGCAGGCTCAGCCCGAGTTCGAGCATGGGCATGAGACTGAGGATCTGGGGCGAGTTCCAGCTGAAGGAGCGGTAATCGAGGGTCCGGTCATCGGCGGTCAGTCCGATGAAGTCGATGGAGTTTTGTCCGTTCAGCCAAAAGGCCCGGTGGGTGGAGATCAGGGACTTCGGCGTCGCCGTGGTTCCCGAGGTCGAATGGATGGCGGCGATCTGCTCGGGGTCGTTCTCGATGTCGAGTTCGGGCGCCGCCGCGATCCCGGCGAGTGCCCTGAACAACTCGTCGGCGGACGCGTCATCGCCCGCCGGCCAGCGCGCCACCATGATCTTGTCGACGGCGATCTCCGAGGTCAGCCCCGGCCCGTCGACCCCCTCGTGCCAGAGGATCAGTTTGGGCTCGATATGGCCGAGCAAACGGTTCATGTGGGCGGCGTTCATCTCGACGTTGGTCGGGCACACCACGGCGCCGAGCCGCCAAATGCCGAGCCAGCAGATCAGCTTCTCCAGGTTTTCGTCGGACAACAGCGCCACCCGGTCGCCCTTGCGGATTCCTCGATCGTAAAGGAAGCGCGCCATGCGGTTGGTGATATCGTGGAGCTCTCCCCAGGTTATGCCCTTGTCCTGGTCGAGGTCGTGAATCGCCGTCTTGGCGGGGTGGCGGTCCTTGTACTTGATCAAGAGCGAGCGGACGGTTTCGAACGGCAACTCCGGCTCTGGATACGGCTCGCCTAGGAGCACCATGGTTTTCCTCCTCGGCGTTTCAGTGGCCTGTGCGGGCCAAGGTGCGCGCCCAGTTGGTCATGCGTGCCTTGGCGTTGTCGATCTCTTCTTTGCCGAAGAAGCTCTCCGGCGACACCTTGTCGATCGGATACTTGGGACGCATGAAGTCCTTCTCGTAGCCGAAGGGCACCGTGGCGTCGATGGCGAGGCCGCCCTCGAAGCGGGTGTTCGACGCCGTCCACGCGCCTTCTCCCGCCGTCATCCGTTCCGACGGCATGAAAGTCTGCCCGCGCCCCCCGGGCAGCGGGTTCAAGAGGTCGGAAAGCGGATTAACGCGCGTTGTGATGCACCACATGATGTCGTCCATGTCGTAGGCATCGGTGTCTTCGGACACGGCGATGCACAGCCGCATGCCCTGCGACGTGGAGAGCAGCGCCGTCATGAAGTTGCGCTGCCAGCCCTCGTCCAGCTTGTTGCGTTTCTTAACGCTGATCACGGCACCGCCCCAATCGGTCATGCAGTAGGGGATATTCACGTCCTGGACGATGCCCGGCTGCAATCGCCGGCACACCTCGTACATGGCCGCCTCGCGGATCGCCGTATCCATGTTGTGTTCGTCCAGGGTGTGCGGACTGAGTACGTGGACGATCGGCCTGGAGGCCGGCTCGCGCATGGTCACCGCGGTGACGTGGAGGGTCGGCGCCTTGTAGGCCTTGCCCATGTAGCCGGCCCACTCCGGGTGGAAGTGGGTTTTCCCCTGGACGCCGGCCTCCTCGGCCTCGGCCGTCTCGTAGCGGCGATCGCGGGCATCGACGTAGCCCTCGAGCACGATCTCCGAATCGGCGATCGCCATGGCGTCCACCGTGCGCGCCTTGACTAGGCGCACGGGCGCGCCCTGGGCCGCCCCGGCGACCCCGATCTCGTCGCACCCGTAGGGCAGGATGATGTAATCGAAGGCCGCCCCGGCAAGCAGCGTGCACGCCGGCGGCACGCCGAAGCACATGGTGATGGGCACCGGCTTGTCGTCCTCGTAGTGCTTGGAGACCACCTGCCACATGTGCGAGCCCGGCGAGATCTGGAAGGTCCCCACGTTGCCCCAACGGAAGTTCATGCGGTTGTAGCCGAGGTCGGACCCGTCGCCGAAATAATCGCCGGTCACGCAACGGATACCGGAGCCGACGGTAACTTCCGAGTCGTAGTCGGTGTGCCGGATCGGCACCATGAACTCGTTGACGTCATTGGGCCTCTCGACGACGACCTCTTGGCAGGGGGCCTCGTCCTGGGATATCTCCACGGGCGCGATGGGGTGGGTCAGGGCGTGGGCCAGCTTGATCGTACGGTCCCGGTTGTCGGACCAGCCGAAGATCTTGTTGATCACCTTGATGTCGCCGAACAGGTTGGCGATGACGCGGTGGTTGGGCTTGCCCTTGACGTTGTTGAACATCATCGGACAACTGCCGTCTAGGTGCTTTTGTAGGCCGATGATCTCGAGCTCGGGATTGACCTCCTGTTCGGTCTCGATGAGATCGCCTTGGGACTTCAGCCATTCGAGAGTGGTGCGCAGGTCGGCTGCCGGGCGCGAGGGCGATTGGCTCACCTTTTTTTTGGTCACGGATCTCTTGACCTTGGGCATTTCGATCCTTCCTCTTTCACGCTGTCATGAAGCCCATATTCCCACGGCGGTTGGCCGGTGAAAAGCGTCTTTTGGGCGGGGGAGGGGCCGGCTCAGCGCCCGCCATCCTGGTTATCGTGGGGCCGCATGAGCCCGGTGATCTGGACGATCCCCGTCATCATCGGCACCAAGGTGTCGGCGACCTCGTGCTGCGCGTTCCTGGCCGCCTCCAGGCGCGCGCCGAAATCATCCGGGGCGTCGCCGAACTCCATCAGAAGATCCTCCAGGGTGCCGGGCTTGCAGCCGAGGTGTCCGGCGAACCAGAGGCAGTTGCCGGCGAGTTGGAAGACGACGGGGTGTCCGTCCTCTCCGGTGGCCAGCACCTTCGCGTCGGCCGGCGGCTCGATGCGGTCGCGCATGTTAGGGGATGATCGGGAAGCTCTCGGGCAAGAAGCCATTGAGGGCGTCGGGACGTGTGCGCCGGCCTCTTTCGACGCGGAACTCGAAGGGGTGCGCCACCGCCCGCCCGTCCGCCGCCAGGCCGAGAATCTGCGCCCCCAGCCCGATGTCGATCGCCGGGTCGTTGTCGAGGTCGAGTGACCGCGAATGTCGATCCTGACGGCGGGCCCGGGGCGTTACCCTTAATTCCCGAGCTCTGCGCATCACAGGGCCGATCGCGTCCGTGCTCCCACCAGTCCAGGTCCGGCGAAAAAAAGGGGACGCCGAAGGCCGGTTGCGATTAAGCTTCATGGGCTGGTGTCTTTGGCTCCGGCTTTCCATTCGCCGTGGAGGACGCCATGCCCGAACACGATCTCATACTTCACAATGGAAAGGTCATCACCGTCGTTTCCGACTCGCGGATCGCCGAGGCCGTTGCCGTCAAGGATGGGATGATTTCAGCGCTCGGCACCTCGGCGGAGGTTTTGGAGGGCAGGGGTCGGACGACGCAGATTGTCGATCTCGCCGGAAGAACGGCGTGCCCCGGGTTTTTCGATTCCCACGCCCACATGGACCGCGAGGGGCTCAAGTCGCGGGGCGGCTATTCGCTGGCCGGCTGCCACTCGGTGGCCGACGTCATCGCCGCCGTCAAGAAAGCCGTGGCGCGGACGCCCAAGGGGGAGTGGGTGGTGTTCATGCCGCTGGGATCGCCCAAGCTCGACTATATCAGCCGCCCCGATCAGCTCGCCGAAGGCCGTTTTCCCAACCGCCACGACCTCGATGCCGTATCCCCCAACCACCCGGTCTACATCCGCGTGCCCTGGGGTTGGTGGGTGCACCGGCCGTTCGTCTCGGTGGCCAACTCGGCGGCGCTCGGCCGCGCCGGGATCACGCGCCGCACCGAGGCCCCCTACAATGTGGAGATCGTCAAGGACGAGGGAGGCGAGCCGACGGGCGTTTTCCTAGATCGCACTTACGCGCCGGTCATGGAATTCACGTTGTTCCGGTGCGTTCCCCGTCTCACCTTCGAGGATCAGTTGGCGGGCTGCCGGTTGGGGAGCCGGGCCTACAGCGCCGTCGGCACGACGAGCATCTACGAGGGTCACGGCCTGGCGCCGCCCATCCTTGAGGCCTACCGCCGCCTGCGCGAGGCCGGCGAGCTCGGCGTGCGGGTGCATTCGCCGCTCAGCGTTCCCAGCGCCTCGATCGACGACCGCAAGATGGCCGACCTGCTGCATCAATGGGCGGGACGCCTAGCCGGCCGGGGAAGCGGCGACGACCTGTACCGCACCGAGGGCATTTGCGTCGATGTGGCCGACGCCCAGGCCGCCGAAATCATCGGCCTCGACTACCCCTACGTGGCATGGGCCGGCCATTTCTACCAGTCCCTGTCGCACGAGCGCTTCGTCGAGATCGGTGTGTGGGCGGCGCGTCTGGGAATTCGCCTGAACTGCCTGGTCTGCTACGACCTGGAACGGGTGTTGCGCGCCTACGAGGCGATCGACACCGAGGTGCCGATCGGCGCCAGGCGGTGGGTGATGATTCACATCGTCGAGGCGACTGCCGATCAGATCCGGAGAATGAAGAAGCTCGGCGTCATCGCTACTGTCACCCCCAACTTTATGTACATGGCCGGCGACCGTTTCAACCTCCAGGAGATCGGCCCCCGCGCCATGCCGATCCGCGAGCTTCTCGACGCTGGGGTGCCGGTTGCCCTGTCGTCGGATAACGTGCCCTACTCCATGCTGTGGACCATGTGGGAGGCGCTGGTGCGTTGGGACCGAGACTCGCAAAGCCGGCTCGGCGAAAGCAGGCTCCGGCGCGACGAAGCCTTGCGCCTGATCACCCGGACAGGGCCTCTACTGACCTGGGAGGAGGACAGGAAAGGCACGCTGGAGGTCGGGAGACTCGGCGACATCGTCGTGCTCGAGGATGATCCCCTGACCTGTTCCGAGGACGTATTGAAGGACATCCCGGTGATCCACACCTTCCTCGGCGGCCGCGAGGTCTTCGGACCGGGTATGGACGATCCAGGGCCGGTGGACGGGGAAGCGGTATCCTGATCGCTACCCGCCTCGAACGGGGTTATCGGTTCCTGGTGCTCGCCGCCTCGGCCTTTTTAGCGATGGTGGGGTTCGGTAGCCTGTTTTTGCTGGTCGTCGCCCTCAAGCCCATCGCCCAGGAGTTCGACTGGCCGCGTGGCGTTCCCTCTTTCGCGTTCTCCCTTTTCTATATAGGCGAGGGCCTTGGCGGCATCGCCATGGGCTACTGGATGGACCGCGCCGGCATCGGCAAGCCGGTGTTCCTCGGCGCCCTGATGATCGGTAGCGGCGCCATCGCCGCCAGCCACGCCACCAACCAGTGGTACCTGTACGTAGCCTTCGGGCTGATGATGGGGCTGTTGGGCCAGGCCAGCCTTTTCGCGCCCCTGGTAGCCAATATTTCCCACTGGTTCACCCGAAACCGGGGCATGGCCATCGGCATTGTGCTCAGCGGCCAGACCCTGGCCGGAGCCATTTGGCCCCCCATATTCCGCTACTTCAACGATGAGATCGGATGGCGTGGCACGTTCTTTTGGTTCGGCGTCTTCGCGCTCGCCGTGATGGTGCCGGTCAGTCTCGTCCTGCGCCGCCGCCCGCCCGACCAGCCCTTCGCGCCCCGCCGCACCAGCGAGGCAGTGGGACCGCGGGGCCAAGGCCGTTCCGAACGTGCCGTCTCCGGCGGGCGCTCCGGCGCGTCGGCCATTTCCGTCTTGCGGCTCCAGGCCACCCTGTCCATCGCCGGCGTGGCATGCTGTATCGGCATGTCTATGCCGCTCACCCATCTGGTGGCGCGCGCCAGCGATCTCGGACACGCCCCGGCGCGGGCCGCCGAGATGCTGGCGGTGATGCTGTTCGCCGGGTTCGCCACCCGGGTCTTCGGTCTCGGGTTTCTCTCCTCCCGGCTGGGCGGGTTGGGAGCACTGTTCGTATTTTCCTGCATGCAGGGGGCCATGCTGACGACGCTGATATTCACCCAGGATCTCATCTGGCTGTACGTCGTCGCCGCCCTCTTCGGGCTCGGTTACGCGGGGATCGTGCCCTGCTATCCGATCATCGTGCGCGAATTCATGCCGGCCCATCAGGCGGGGCGGCGTATCGCCGGGGTCGTGCTGTTTCCCGGCCTGGGCATGGCTATCGGCGGTTGGCTCGGCGGATACATCTACGATCTCACCGGATCGTACGATGCAGCCTTCGCCGCCGGCGTCGCCTTCAACGCGGTCAATCTGGCCATTATCGGCGCCCTTATCCGGTGCCAGCGGCGCGGCTCGTTGATCCCTGCCGCCGCGTGACCGCGGCCGGCCCCGGGGGTGGTTGCCGATTGTCTTGGGTGCGGCAAGCACGGAGAATTGGATTTTCGCCCATTCGACACGGAGATACCCCATGAGCCCAAAGGAGAGCCCTTACGTCTTTCGTGCCAGTCAGGCCCCGTTGGTGGAGAGCAGCGCCACCCTGAAGGTGAAAGAGGCCTGCATGCTCGGCGGCATGATGGTGCGCTATCAGGAACGGAGTCCTGGATCTCCCAATACCGGCCCCTGGTGCGAAACCGGCCACACCGCGTACATCATCGCCGGGCGGCTGCGCTACGAATTTCCCGATCATGAGGTGGAGATCGCACCCGGCGACGTCGTCCATATCCCGGCCGGCTACGCGCACCGCCATCGACCCCATGTCGTCGGCGATGAGACAGTGAAATACTTCATCACCGAGTTCACCTGACGGCGACCGGGGAGAAGTCGCGTGTTATGCCCGAGATCATTTATCACCATTATCCAAAATCGACGTTCGCGCAGAAGGTGCGTACCGTCTTCGGCTTTAAGGGTCTGGCCTGGCGCTCGGTCATCATCCCGGATCGGATGCCCAAGCCCGACCTCATGCCCCTTACCGGAGGCTACCGTTCGACGCCCGTGATACAGATCGGGGCCGACGTCTACTGCGATACCCAGTGTATCATCTGCGAACTGGAGCGGCGCTTTCCCGAGCCCACGCTCTTTCCGGGAGGCAGAGAAGGGCTGGCCTGGTGTCTCGGCTTCTGGACCGACAAAGTTTTTTACACAACTGCGGTCGCCCTTGTATTTGGCGCCGTCGCCGACAAGCTGGACCCCGGCTATGTCGAAGACCGCATCGAACACCGGGGCGGCGCCCTCGACATTGAGAAGATGAAGGCGGAGGTGCCCCAGAACCGCGACTAGCTGCGCGCCCAACTGGGTTGGGTGGAAGCGATACTGGCGGACGGCCGCGGCTTCGTCCTCGGGTCTAAGCCGGGACTCGCCGGCATCAACGTCTACTTCGTCCCGTGGATGGTGCGAAGGTTCTATCCCGCCCCCGACCAGGTCTTTGGGCCTTTCGCAAAACTAAGGGCATGGGAGGGACGCATGGAGGCGCTCGGCGAAGGCGCCCTTACCGACATGGCGGCGGCCGAAGCACTCGAGGTGGCGCGGACGAGCGAACCCGAGCCGCCGCCAGCCGATTTCGGCGAACTCTTCGGGCTGTCGCCGGGCGCGCCCGTGACTGTCGTCCCCGACGACAAGGGAAGGGTGCCGGTGAGGGAAGAGCTTGTCGCCGCCGGCTTGCAGACAATCGCCATCCGCCGCCACGACGCACGCGTCGGTGAGGTGGTCGTGCACTTTCCGCGTGCTGGTTTTCAGGTGTTCGAGGGGTGAAGGACAGTTGCGGCGTCCCGTCGTCCGATCTCAGTCGGCGAGCCAGCGTTCGAGGTTCTCGCTGACGAATTCGTCATCGGTGAGTTCCCCATGCTCGGCCATGACGCGCTCGATTTCCGCGGCCTGGCCGGGGCTCAGGGTTTCGGCGGGATCGAGGCACCAGGTGCCGGCCAGGAGACCTTGGCGGCGCAGCACCTCATGACAGCCGGGGAGGCAGCCGGCGAAGCCGTTGGCGACGTCGAAGACGGCGCTGTTGCAGTCGGTGACCTTGGCGTCCATGGCCAGCAGGTCGGCGTCGACGCGGTCCCGGGCGATGGCGGCGTGGATGCGCCCGAGGAGTTCGACAGCGCGTTTTGTCCACACGCTCCAATGCCCCAACAATCCGCCGCGCACGCGCACGCGCACCTCCTCGCCGTTCCGCGTCACCGCGAAGGGGGTCAGGAGATCGGGCACGATGTGGTCGTCGTTGCCGGTGTAGACGGCTATGCGGCCCTCGGCTCCCGCCACCACCACGCCGCGCAGCACGTCGAGGGTGGCGTAACGGTTGAAGGGTGCCGCCTTTATGGCAACCACGTTGTCGATCTCGGCGAAGCGTCGCCAGAACGACGCGTCGAGGCCGATGCCGCCGACCGCCGGCTGTAGGTAGAAGCCGATCAGCGGCATCTCGTCGGCGACGCGGCGGCAATGGGTAATCAACTCCTCTTCCGAAGCACCTTTCATGGCGGCGAGGCTTAGAAGTCCAGCGTGGTAGCCGAGAGAGACGGCGCGCCGCGCCTCGTCCACCGCCTGTTCGGTGGGACCGGCTAGCCCGCCGATCTTGACAACCGGGCGGTTCACCCAATCGTCGACGGTCGCCGAGGCCAGATTCAGCACCCGGTCGTAGAGCCCGGCCTCGCGGATGGCGAACTGGGTGGCGTGCACGCCAACGGCGAGCCCGCCGGCCCCGGCATCAAGGTAGTAGCGCGCTAGTGCCCGTTGCCGGCGGGGGTCGAGGTTGCGCTCGGCGTCGAGGGCCAGCGGGTGCGCCGGGATCACGGTGCCCCGGTGGAGGACCTCGAGTACGTCGTCTGGAATGTCACCGCGGTGCAGGCCCATGCTTGCCCCCAGCCCGGTAGGAGTGAGGGGTCACTATGACCGGGGCTGCCGGCATGTCAATTGTTGCCTCCCCCCGTGGCTGGACCCGTCCGCATCGCCATGAGACACTCGCCGGGAGTTCGATCGTGGAGGAGCCGGGAAATTGGGTGTCGACGATGCCTTGCCCGAACGCTTCGAGGACGTCGAAGCGCTCGAGGAATTCATGAGCCGCCCGGGGCCCGGCTTGGCTGCAGATCTCGCTGCCGCGGACGGGGACATCATGATCCTCGGGGTCGGCGGAAAGATGGGGCCGACCCTGGCCCGGCTCGCGCGGCGTGCGGTTCCGGAGCGCCGCGTGGTGGGCGTGGCGCGGTTTTCCGAGACCGGGCTTGAGGAGAAACTCCAGGGATGGGGCGTCGAGACCATCCGATGCGACCTGCTGGAGCGCGATGCGGTGACGGCGCTTCCCAAGCTTCCCAACGTCATCTTCATGGCGGGCCGCAAGTTCGGCACGAGCGGCAACCTCGAGCTCACCTGGGCGATGAACGCGTTGGTGCCGGCTATCGTCGCCGAAGTCTTCGGCGATTCGCGAATCGTCGCGTTGTCGACCGGCAACGTCTACCCCTTCGCCGACGTGGCAGGCAGCGGCGCGAGGGAGGAGACGCCGCCTAATCCCATGGGGGAGTACGCCCAGTCCTGCCTCGGCCGGGAGCGCATGTTCGAATACTTCTCGGGACGGCACGGGACGATGGGGCGGATCATCCGGCTCAATTATGCCATCGACACGCGCTACGGTGTCCTGTGGGACGTGGCGGTCAAGGTGCTGGGCGGCGAGGCTATCGACGTGACGACGGGCTACGCCAACGTCATCTGGCAGGGTGACGCCAATGGTTGTATCCTGCGCAGCCTCCGCCATTGTACGGCGCCGACGTCGCCCCTCAACGTCTCGGGCGCCGTCGCCGTCGCCATTCGCGGGTTGGCCCGCGCTTTTGGTGAGCGCCTGGGCAAGAAGGTGAAAATCGCCGGCAAGGAATCGGAGGCCTGCTGGTTGGTCAATACCGAACAATGCGCGCGGCTGTTCGGCCCGCCCAGGGTGCCGCTGGAGAAGATGATCGGTTGGGTGGCCGATTGGGTGGCGCGCGGCCTGCCAAGCCTCGACAAACCGACCGCCTATGACAACCGAGACGGATCCTTTTAAGGTCGCCGGGCTGCGGCTGCGCGAGCTGGCGCCCGCCGATGCCGGGCGCGGCGCCGCCCTGTCGGCGAAAATCGGCTGGAACCAGGTGGAGAGCGACTGGCGCTACATGCTGGCCAACGGCGCCGGCTTCGGCTGCACGGCGCCGGATGGAAAGCTCGTCGCCACCGCCATGGCCTTGCCCTATGACGGGTTTGCCTGGGTGTGCGTGGTGCTGGTCGCCCCGGACCACCGGGGCCGCGGGGTAGCCACCGACCTCATGCGCCGGGTGCTCGACGATCTCCAAGAGCGTGGCGTCATGGCCGGCCTTGATGCCACGCCGGCCGGGCGCGAGGTCTACAAGCACCTAGGCTTCGAGGACGTCTACGGGCTCAAACGCCTGTGGGCGCAGCGGGTGGCGTCTCCAGCGGCGGATGGCGGGGAGGAAACGATTGCCACGATCGCCCCCATGGCCGCCGCCGACATCGACCAAGTTGCTGCCTACGACGCCGGGCGCTTCGGGTCTGGCCGGCGGGCCTTGCTCGGCCATCTCCGGGCGCGCGCCCCGGACCGCGCCTTCGTCGCTCGCGCCCAGGGCCGTGTCGTCGGTTTCGTGATGGCACGCGACGGACTAGTGGCGACGCAGATCGGTCCCGTGGTTGCCGAAGACGCAGACACGGCGATCGCCCTGGCGCGCCATGCCGTTGGCGGCATCGTGAGTGCCGCCGTGATCGACGCCTGCGAGCACCAGAAGACCTTCGTCGAGTGGTTCGAGGGCGCAGGGTTCGAGTTCCAGCGCCCCTATGTACGGATGCTGCTGGGCCGCTCCCAACCCATCGACCGCAAGGACAATATCTTCGCGCCCGCCGGCCCCGAGTTCGGGTAGCGCTTCCCGGGCTTCGTCACGGGGGCTCGCCGCCGGGGAAGTTGATCTCGATGGTGACGCCGTTGGGGTCGCTCAGGAAAACTTGGTGGATGCCGGCCCCGGGTACATCGCGCTCTGAGTAGGGAATGCCGCGATCCTCGAAGCGGCGGATGAAGTCGCCGAGCCCGCCGGCGCGGAAGGCGACGTGGTCGATGGTCCCGCTGCCGGCTTCCTCGGGCGCCTTGCCATCGACCAGATGGACGACGGGCTTTCCTCCGCTGTAAAGCCAGGCGCCCGGAAAGCTGAAGGGCGGGCGCTCGCCATTTTCGAATCCCAGGACTTCCACGTAGAAGCGGATGGTGGCGTCCAGGTCCAGGGTGTTGATCGTGTAGTGGTCGAGGGTCATGATCGCCATCGATAGCCTCCCACTATCCCGGCGGTTTGCGCTGCCAGACGGAAGCGTAGCACAAACCGGCGGCGCGGCCACATAGGGGGCGCCTTCAGAACGAGGAATAGGGCTCCTTCAGGAAGGCCAATTCCTGCGGCGTGCTGTCGCGGCCCAGCACCGCGTTGCGATGGGGAAAGCGCCCGAAACGCTCGATGATCTCGCGGTGGCGGTGGGCGGGCTTCATCCTGTCGGGGTCGTCGAGAGACAAGGCGAGAGCGGTGTAGCGCACTTGGTCGGCGAGATTCTCGCTGTGTTCATGGGGCAGGTAGAGGAAGAGGCGCTGGTGCGCCTGCAAGGCTCCATCGAAACCCTGCGCCAGGGCGTGGCGGGCCACATGCAGCGCCTTCCCGTCGGTGGCGTAGCTGCGCGCGTCGCCGCGGAACATGTTGCGGGGGAATTGGTCGAGCAGGATGATCAGCGCTAGGCACCCTTCGGCGCTGGACATCAGGGCGTCGAGGTCGCCGCTGGCGGCGCGCTCGTGATCGGGCTTGAATTGATCGACGATCCGGGCGTCGAAGGCATCGGATTTCTCGAACCAGATTTTTCGGAACGGGAACACGCCGTCGGCGTCCGGCGCGCCGAACCAGAAGGCGAGCACGCGGCGGACGACGTCGTCGCCTTCCCCTTCGTCCTCTAACCTAGGCCTTGAATTTTCCATCCCGTTCTCCCCGTGCCGGCGCACTTCTTTTATAGCGCGGGGGAGTGCCTCGGGCAAAGGACGCGCCGGACAAAAAAATGGGCCGCGGAAGCGGCCCAAATAAGGGAATGAGGGAAATGAGATGATGAATCTCAGGGGGCATTGTGGGCCCCCGCCGCCGACGGCGCTGAGACGGCCGTCACAGGTGGCTAATAAAAACGCGCCGGTGTAGGTTGCCGTCATGTTCGCGCCTGCCTGTTTCCCGGCCATCCTCCTCCTCGGCATCCCAAGGTACTTGTCGCGTGGATAGCCTCGGGCCGGAGATCCTGGCCTTATTGTTCGGCGCGCTCATGCTGGGCGGCACCGTCAAGGGCGTTGTCGGAATTGCTTATCCCATGGTGGCGATGTCCCTCATGTCCTCGTTGATCGAGGTGCCTACCGCCGTGATTCTGGTCATTCTTCCCAGCGTTGCCTCCAACCTCTTGCAAAGCGGCGTGACCCGGGGTTCGTGTACGCTTGTGGGACGATTCTGGCCGGTGATCCTGCCTTTGGGCATGGGCCTGTGGTGGAGCGCTGGCATGATCGCCGAGGCGCGGCCAGAGAACCTGTTCATCGCCCTCGGCATCATTATCGTGACGTTTTCCGTGCTCAGCCTCTATACGCCGAATTTGCGCATTCCCCGCCACGCCGAGCGTTGGGCGGGCACCGTCGCCGGAATCTTGTCCGGGCTCATGGGTGGCTTTTCGAGCATCTTCGGCCCGCCCATCACCATGTACCTGGTGGCCCTCGATCTGGAGAAGGAGGTCTTCATCCGCTCCATCGGGCTCATCTTTTTTTCCGGCTCGTCCATGCTCGCCATCTTCTACTGGGCGCACGGCGTCCTGCATCCCGGTAATATCGCGTGGTCGATCGCGGCATGCCTGCCGGTGGTGCTGGGGTACGGCTTCGGGCAGTGGGTGCGCGGCTACGCCAACCGGGACCTGTTCCGCAAACTGCTGTTGGGAGCCCTCATCCTTGTCGGCCTAAATCTCTTGCGCCGGGGCCTCGTGTGAGCGCGGCGGGACAAATTCATTGACAGTCTTCGGACTCCCTCGATAATTCTGGGTACGAGGAAATTTCCGCGCCGCTGGAAGATGTCATGAAGGGGACCAAGGAAAGCGAGGAGGCCGCCGGTGCCGACGAGGAGCAGGGCCATGGGCTGGTCATCGCGCCCGAGGAGGGCCGCTCCTACTGGCAGCCGGAGCCGGCCAACGGCTACGTGATTATCAAGGTCGAGCCCCGGAACGCCGGTATCGGTGGCGTCTCCATGAGCGTGCAGACGGTCGGTGTCGGTGGCTACGTGCGCGAGCACGCCCACGGCGAGAACGACGAAATCATTTACGTGCTGGGGGGCACCGGCACCGCGGTGGTCGATGGCGAACGCCACCCGATGGTCCCCGGCACCACCATATTCCTCGGCAAGTGCGTCAAGCACACGTTCATCAACGAGGGCGATGGCGAGCTCAGGTTCACCGCCACCATCCTGCCGGTCGGGCTTGAGGACTACTTCGAGGCGGTGGGGCGGCCGCGCCGCGCCGGCGAGCCGACCCCCCCAGCCGTTCCCGCGGCCCGACGACGTCCTCGAGATCGAACGCAATACGGTATTCAAAGACCCCAAATGACGGACCGAGCGGTGGCGCCGCCCGGTTGGCTGGTTTGTTGAACGGGGAGGCCGCGCATCGTGCCTGAGATATCGATCGGCGACGCCGAACTGTACTACGAGAGCGACGGCGAAGGCCCGCCGCTGATCCTGGTGTCCGGGCTCGGTGGTCATGCGTCCTTCTGGGTGCCGCACGTGTCCGAGTTGGCCCGGAACTTCCGAGCCATTACCTTCGATCACCGGGGCATTGGGGGCAGCACCAAATCGCGAATCCGGTATTCGGTGGAGCAGATGGCCGGTGACGTGGTCAAGCTCATGGACGCGCTGGACATCGGGCGGGCGTCGTTGATCGGCCACTCGACCGGGGGCTGCATCGGCGCCGTCATCGCAATCGAGCACCCGGGCCGACTGTCCCGCGTCGCCATGATCTCGAGCTGGGCCAAGGCGGACGCCTATTTTTCCCGGTTGTTCGAAACGCGCATGTCCGTTCTCGAGGAACAAGGGCCAGAAGCCTACGTGCGCCACGGCTCCCTGTTCCAATATCCACCGTGGTGGATCGCCGAACATATGGAAGAGCTGAGGATGGCGGAGCGGCGCGCCATCGACAATTTCCCACCGACCGAGATCGTGTTGAGCCGCATAGCGGCCATCGTGGCGTACGACCGCGTCGCCGAGCTCGGCTCCATCGGGGTCCCCGTTCTCGTCCACGTGGCCAAAGACGACGTGACCACACCCCCCTATTTTTCCGAGGAGCTGCACGCGCGCATCCCCGATTCGGTGCTTCACGTCATCGAAAGGGGAGGGCATTTCTGCCCCCACACGGCGGCCCAGGAATTCCGGGAGACGGTGGTGCCCTTCTTGCTCGATCACGGCTAGCTGGCGACCGTGTCGCCGCCCAGGATTCGATCATGCGGTTTCTCGTTTTCCAGCACATCGACGTCGAGCATCCCGGCATTTTCCGCGATTTCATGGACGAGGACGGCATTGGTTGGGACACCGTCGAGCTCGATGAAGGCGAACCGATACCCGACCTCGAGGGCTATGACGCCCTCATCGTGATGGGTGGCCCGATGGATACCTGGGAGGAAGACGCGCACCCCTGGCTGGTGCCCGAGAAGAAGGCGATCGGCCGGTGGGTCGAGAAAATCGGCAAGCCGTTCCTAGGCGTATGTCTCGGCCACCAGTTGCTGGCGGACAGCGCTGGCGGCGGCGTCGCGAGGATGGTCGAGCCCGAGGTCGGCATTTGCGACGTCGCGTTGACCGAAGAGGGGCGGACCGATCCCTTGTTCAGAGGACTTGGGCCCATCCTTGGTTGCCTCCAATGGCATGGGGCGGAGGTCTCGCCATTGCCCGCGGGCGCGGTGGTGCTGGCGTCCAGTCCGGCCTGCGCGGTGCAAGCCTTGCGTGTTGGCGACGTCGCGTACGGCTTGCAGTTCCATGGCGAGATCACCGTGGAAACGGTGCCGGATTGGGGCAAGATACCGGCCTACAAGAAAGCCTTGGAGAGCATCATGGGGGTGTCAGCCCAGGAGAGGCTGGAGCAGGGCGCGGCGGCCCGCCTGCCCGAATTCAATCGTGCCGCGCGCGTTCTCTACGACAATTTCATTTCCATCGTCCGCGATAACGGCGCTTGAGCGCCGCCGAAAAAAATCGTCCATCCCTGGCGCGGCGGATTGCACGGAAGGGACCGGTTGGTTATAGTAAGTCCAGTTATGCAACTGACTATGGCGCGCCAATCGCCGAATTGACGGCGGGCGCAAATGGAAAGCAGGGAAGGAAGCACCGATGGCTTACAAGCTCATGAAGTACCGGGAGAAGAACAATACCGCGTACATCACGCTCAATCGTCCGAAAGTCATCAATTGTTTGAACATTGCGCTCTCGGAGGAGCTTTACGACGCGATCTGGAGGATCCGCAACTCTAAGAAGCTCAATTACGTGGTCATCAAGGGAGCTGGCGGAAACTTCTGCGCCGGTGACGACCTCAAGGAGATGCAAAGAGGCGCCTGGGGCGACGCCAACCAGGCCATGCACCGGGTGCGCTTTTACCAGAACATGGCCAATCAGCTCGAGGAACTCGACAAGATCACCGTCGCCGCGGTCGATGGATACGCCGTCGGCGGCGGGCTGGAGATCACCATGGTCTGCGATTTCGTCATCGCCACCGAACGGGCGCGCTGGGGCATGCCGGAGGTCGATGTCGGCATCACGCCGGGGTGGGGCGGCACCACCCGTCTGACGCGTTTGATCGGCCGCCGCTTGAGCAAAGAGGTCAACCTCGTCGGCTCCTTTCATTCCGCCAAGCGCGCCGTGCGCGAGGGACTGTGGAACCGGGTAGTGCCCAACGGCAAATTGGACGCCGAGGTCGAAAAGCTGCTGGCCCTCCTGCGCACCAAGAACCAGCAGGGATTGCGCCAGCTCAAGTTCACCCTCAACCGCAACATCGAGGCCGACCTCTACACGGCCCAGGGCTTCGAAGCCATGGGCTTCGGACTGACGGCGGCGGTCAACGGCTGGTGGCGCGTCGACGACGCCGACAAGGGCAAGGGACTGAAGGCGTTCCGGGACAAGAACGCGCTCTGGAACAAGCGCCGCAACCCCGCCATCCCGTTCTGGGCGGACGAGGATTAGACCGTCGCGACGAACCCTGCCAAGAATTGGCTGGCAAGACCGGGCATGCGTCAGTCCGGTCTTGTCGTTTTATCGCCCAGACTCCCAACCCTGCTGATATACGTATGAATAATAACTACTATTAAAAGGTAAGTTTCGAACATAAAAGTCGCGGAAGCGGCCCAGTTTGATGAATCGGGGAGACGACAGCCGGGACAAGATCTTGCCCGAGACATCACGGAACGAGACGTATGTCGCGCCGGTGACCGTATCCCGGCCCGAGCTTCTGGCCGATGGATCGGACAGGGGTCTTCGGCGCCTCGTCCATCGACTGTTTGCCTTCTTCTCGCTCCATGAATCTGTCCGCACGGGCCACGGGGCTTACTTTGGCCTTCCCGGGATCCAGTACACGATCCTCATCGCCATCGGTCACCTGGTGGCCCGGGCGGCTCGGTCAAGGCCTTCGTGCGTGCCATGGGGGCGGAAGGCGAGCAACACGGCGAATACTTCGTACCCAACCGTCACTTGGTCTACACGGCCCAGGTCCTGACCCAGGCCATGTCCCCGCAGGTCATCAATACGCTCCGCGAGCTTTCGGGCAGCAACTTGATCACGCTGCCGTCAAGCATCGAGGACTTCGCCGACGAGACCACCCGGGATTGGTCCTTGCAGGCGCAGCTGTCGCCGACGATGTCGGCGGAGGAGAAGGTGAAGTTCTTCAAGTTCGCCTGGGACGCGGTGGGGGCCGAGTTCGCCTCGCGTCACACCCAGTACGAGATGTTCTACGCCGGCGCCCAGTTCACGACGCGTGGGAATTCCTACCGCACGTACGATTGGCAAGGGTCGAAGGCCATGGTCGAGCGAATCTTGGACAGTTATGATCTAACCGAAGAGGTGAACAGCCGAAAGGCCGCCGCCAAGGCAGCGGAGTGATCCGGCGCCTCGCGGCAGATTCAATTACGGAGAATAGAAGCGTGGAAATTCGCAAGACGCACACGATCATCGAGGAGATGCGTGGCGAGGCTGGCCGGCCAGCAGACGAGCCCTTGCGTAAGGTGGCCGTCGTCGCCGTCTTCAAGAACCCTTACGCCGGGAAGTACCAGGAAGACCTTTCGGCACTGACAGAGGCCAGCGGCGAGATCGGCGCTCTCGTCACCACGATGGCGCTCGACGCCATGAAACCCTACGCTGTCGAGAGCTTCGGCAAGGGCGGCGTCGCCGGCCTCGGCGGCGAACAGCAGCACGTATCGGCCATGCTGACCACCGTATACGGGAACGTGCTGCGGGATGCGCTGGGCGGCGGCAAGGCGTGGATATCGTCGATGACCAAGCGCGCCGGGCCCGGAGTCACCATTGACATCCCCATGAACCACAAGGACGCGCTGACCGTGCGCTCGCACTACGACGGCATGACCCTGACCCTGCACGACTGCCCGCACGACGACGAGATCGCGCTCATCTGCTGTTTCGCCAACCGCAGCCAGCTCAACCACCGGGTCGGGGGCCTGGCCAAGGAGGACATCAAGGGTGAAGACGGGCTGAAATAACAGGCCCGGACCAACCCACCGGACACGAAAAAGGGCGGCGGCCCGACGGGCCGCCGCCCAATATTTTCGCGACGTCGACGTCCTTTTACTTCGCGACGTTGGTGTACTGGCCGTTGACCACCTTGAGGATGGCGCTGGCGCCGGCGCCGTCACCGACCTCGTTCATGGTGATCGCGCCGGCAACGCCGTTCCAACCATTGAGGGCGGCAAAACCAGCGCGAACCTTTTCACGGTCCGATGCGAGGTCGCCCGACTTGTTGGTGACGCCGGAGTTCTCGATGATCTCCTTGAGGGCGTAGATGTTGTCATAGGCGCGCGGGCCACCGTAGGGCGGCTTGTAGTCAGGCTTGTTCATCTTCTTTTGGAGCTTCTTCACGTACGCTTGCACTTCTTTCCGCGGGTCGTCGATCCATGCCGCAGTCGACATGTAGGCGCCCTCGGCCGCCGAGCCGGCAATCTTGATGAAGCCGGACGTCCCGGCGCAGGCGCCGCCTACCATCGGCACCTTCAGGCCTTGCTTGTGGGCCTCCTTGGCGACGGCCGCCGCTTGCTGATAGCAGGAGCCGAAGGCGATTCCCTCGGCGCCCAGGGACTTGGCCTTGGTGATCTGTGCCGAGAAGTCGGTATCCTTGGTGCGATAGGTCAGTATGTCGAGGAGCTCGATACCGTTGGCCTTGAGCAGCCCGGGCAGGATCTTGGCGCCTTCGGCCCTGGACACGGCGTCCTCAAGGTCGTGGATAATCACCGCCTTCTTGACGCCGTACTCCTTGGCCCAGGCTGCGACCACAGGCTTCAACTGCTTGTCGCTGGTTAGTGTGTTGCGCAACGCCCACTTGCTCAGCGCCGAGAGGCCCGGCTTCGAGGAGCACATCGAAATCATCGCCACCTGCAGACGGTCGAGCAGGGGTGCGATAATCTCGAACAACGAGCTGAAGCACGGCCCCACGACTGCCAGGACCTTGTCGCGCTCGGCCAGCCTGTTGATGATATTCAGGCCTTCGGACTCCTTGGCGCGGGTGTCGTAGAACAAGATCTCCAAGGGCAAGCCGCCAATGCCGCCGGCAGCGTTGATCTCGTCGGCGGCGATCTCCATGGAATCCTTCGAGGACTGCCCCCACTCCGCCCCCTTCTCGGTCAGGGGCACCATGGCGCCTAACTTGACCTTGCGTCCAGACAATTGCCCCGCATCCGCGGGGATCATCGGCGCCACGACGAACGCCGCTACGGTGACGGCTAACGCCGTTACGAACTTTACCGGAATTTTCACCTGATTACCCTCCCATTAACGATGGTTGATTACATTAGGACATTAACCCCAATGTCCCTAAATTGCACCAAACAATTCGGGTGCGGCTGTATTCTCTTGTCAGCCTATTGCCGCCCCGCTCAGGTAGCGTGCTTGCCGAGATAGGTGCGCTGGACCTCGGGATCGTCGAGCAGGCTGTCGCCGGTATCCTCCATGACGATTTTGCCGCGCTCCAGGACGTACCCCTTGTCGGCGATCCGCAGGGCTTGGCGGGCGTTCTGCTCGACCAGGAAAATCGTTTTTCCTTCCGTCTTCAGGTCCCGCAAGGTACGGAAAATCTGGGTGACGACCATCGGCGCCAGCCCGAGCGACGGCTCGTCCAAGAGCAGCAGGCGGGGCTTCGCCATGAGGGCGCGGGCGATGGCCAGCATCTGCTGCTCGCCGCCGCTCAGGGTGATGGCGAGACGGTCGCGGCGCTCACCCAGTGCCGGAAATCGCTCGAACTTCTCTTGTATGTCCCGGTCGATGTCCGGATCACTGCGCACGAAGGCTCCCATCCTCAAATTTTCCAAAACGGTCATCCTTTTGAGGATGGCGCGGCCCTCGGCGACCTGGCTGACGCCCATGTGGACGATCTTGTGGGCCGCGCGGCGGGCGATGTTCGTGTCCTCAAGTTCGATACTGCCCTGGGTCAGACGGACGAGGCCCGAGATGGTCTTCAAGAGGGTCGTCTTGCCGGCTCCGTTGGCCCCGATCAAGGCGACGATTTCCCCCCGAGCAATGGAAAGGCTGACCCCATGAAGGACTTCGCTCTTCCCGTAGCCGGCGTGCAGGTCCTTTATGGCCAATACGGTCACAGGCTTACATCCTCGCCCAGATACGCCTCGATGACGGTGGGATCATCCTGGATCTCCTTGGGCGCACCCTCCGCGATCTTGGTGCCGAAGTTGAGGACTGTCACCCGGTCGGAGATCCCCATGACCAGATTCATGTCGTGTTCGACCAGGATGATGGTTATGCCGCGGTCACGGACACTACAGATAACGTCATCTAGTTCTTCCGTTTCGTGGGGATTCATGCCTGCGGCGGGTTCGTCCAGGAGAAGCAGCCGCGGGTCCGTAGCGAGCGCCCGTGCCAATTCCAGTTTGCGCTGCTCCCCATGGGACAAATCGGTCGCCTTGGCGTGACGCGCGTTGCCGAGGCCCAGAAAATCCAGTATTTCCACGGCGTGCCCGCGCATCTCTCGCTCTTCCTCCGCCTCACCGAGGGGGCGATGGAATACCGTGTTGCGCAGTGCCTTCCATAACGACAGGTAAGCGCGGCAGTGGTGGCCCAGCATAACGTTCTCCAGCACCGTCATTTGGCCGAAGAGCCGGATGTTCTGGAAGGTGCGCGCGATCCCGCGCATCGTGCGCCGAGAGGGGCGGGGATCGTCGATCGCCTCGTCCTCGAAGGTGATGCGGCCCGAATCGGTGGGCAGCACCCCTGTTACCAGATTGAAGAACGTGGTCTTGCCGGCACCGTTGGGGCCGATCACGGCATGAATGTCGCCCTTCGCGACTTCCATATCGAAGTCCCTGAGCGCGTGGAAACCGCCGAACCGTTTGGTCAACTTATCGGCGCGGAGGCTGGTGCTGTCACCGGTCTTAGACATGACCCGTCCTTCGCTGCAGGAACTGTATGGGCCGGAGTGTATCCCGAGTGATCAAACCTTGGGGCCGCACGATCATCATCAAGATGAGGATGACGCCGTAGACGATGAGCCGCTTCTCGTTCTCGAAGTCGAGGAACTCGTACAAGAGGTCGTAGATGCGGTTCATGGGGAAGAAATCGGTCCAGGAAAGGGGAACGAGTTCCAGAAAACCCCGAAGCGTGCGCAGTAACTCGGGCAACAGGGTCAAGACCGCCGCACCCAGCGCGGGGCCCCAGTAGGTGGTGCAGCCGCCGACTACCGCGAACATCAGGATTTCGATGCCGAGCATGATGCTGAAGGACACTTGGTCCACGTAGGTCGTGTGGTGGGCGAAAAGAACCCCGGCCAGGCCGGCGATGAAGGCGCCGAGGCCGAAGGCCAGGAGCTTGACGCGGACGACGTCGATTCCCATCACCTCGGCCGCCGTTTCGTCCTCGTGGATGGAGTCCATGATCCGGCCCAGGCTCGAGCGTTCGAGGCGCGCAAAGAAAATAATCAAAAGCACGACGATCACGTAAACGTATTCCAGGGTGTGCTTGTTGAAGGGAATGCCCTGAAAGCCCTGCGCCCCGCCCGTGTATTCCCAGGTCAGGATGACGACCTGGACGATCTCGGCGAAGGCTAGGGTGAGCAGCAGGAGATAGATGCCCTTGATGCGCAGGGCCGGGAAGCCAACGCAGACACCGATCACCGCCGTGACCAGACCGCCAACGAGAAGGCCGACGGGAAAGGGTAGGCCGAACTTGACGGTCAAAATTCCCGCGGCGTAGGCGCCGACGGCCATGAACCCGGCCTGACCCAGCGAAACCTGGCCTGTCTTGAAGGGCACATAGAAACTGTAGGCGGCGATGATGTGGATCCCGGTGAAGATCAGGATCGATCTCGTGTACCCGTCAAGGAGTCCATCGAGCATGATCGGCGTTACCTTTCTTCAATCGTACGCGTACCGAACAGCCCGGTCGGACGATAGAGCAGAATGAGGATGAGTATGGCAAAGGTGAAGAAATCGCGCATCGAGGAACCGAGATAGGCCGCTGTCAGGATTTCGATCATGCCCAGCAGGATTCCCGCAACCATAGCGCCGCGCACGTTTCCGAGCCCGCCCAACAACATGACGACCAATCCCTTGATCGCGACCTGGAGGCCCATGAAGGGCGAGATGGCGCTGTTCTTGACACCATCGAGCACGCCGGCGATGCCGGCAATGGCCGAGGCTAGGATGAACGTGACAAGGACCACCCGGTTGACGTTGACGCCGAGAAGGGCGGCCGTTTCGTGGTTTTCCGCCGTCGCCCGGATGGCCCGGCCCATCTTGGAATTCTCGATGAACAGCCAGAGAAGCACCATCAGCACCACGGCCACCGCCAGGGTGAAGATTTGGACGGAGCTGATGGTCACCGGTCCGAAATGGAAGAGAATAGACTCGATGGTCTCGGGAAAGGCCACGGTCTGCCCGCCGAAAATGTAGGTAGCTATGTTCTGCAGCACGATGGTCAGCCCAATGGTGCTGATCAGGGGCGCCAGGGGGTAGTCCTTGCTCACCGGACGGACGGCGGCGTAGACGGCAAAGACGCCCAGACAAGCCGTGGCGATCGTGGCTCCGAGGAGCGCCATGTAGATATTGGTGCCGGCATGGATCACCAGGTAGAGCCCAACGAAGGCGCCGACCATGAACACCTCGCCATGGGCGAAGTACAAGAGGCCGAGGACGCCGAAGATCAGGGTATAGCCGATGGCCACCAGGGAATAGGACGCCCCGAGCATCAGGCCGTTGATCAATTGTTGGTAGATCATGCGCTCACCTGGGACGGTGTTCCGGCACCGCCGATGAGCGTGAACTTGCGCATGGTTGCGATTTCCCCCCTCCCTGAGGCTCGGGCGATACTAGTACCGTGGAAAACTCGACACAACGGACCGTGGCCGTTTGACAGCGTTTCTATTCCTCGTTCGCCAACAGCCGCCACGCGCCCGCGCCCCGGGCAGCTTGTGTCCGTTGCATAGCTGGATGGAACTTATCGGATACGGCCAGTCGGCACAAGCCGTGTGGGAAGGCCCCCTTCGCCGTTTTGGGCCCGCCACCCTCACGCCTCGGCGGTGCGCGCCAAGTGGCGCACCAACAACGCTAGAGTCGCCAACAAGACGTTCGCCCCCACCATCATCCAAAGGGCGCTTTCCCATGCGCCGAACGCGCTGACCACAGCCGCCATCACCGGCGGGCCCAGGAACTGGCCGAAGCTGGACGCCTGCACCAATATTCCGTTGACGGTGCCGATCTGGGTGGGCGAGGGGGCCAACGAGGGAGCCACGGCGAACGCCGCTGATGCCACGGAGCCACCGACTCCGGCCAGGAGGAGGCAGAAAATATATCGCGCGATGTCGGGGACGCCGGCCGAGAACGCCCCCAACGCCCCGAACGTCATGACAACGCCCGATACTACGAGCAGGAACCAGGGCGGCGTGTTGCGGTGCAGGAACCATCCGGCGAGGAAGCTGAAACAACCGTTGGCGGCCACCACGAGAGCGGTCAGCGCCGCCGCCGTGCCCTGCGCCATTCCCCGTTCCTCGATCATGAAGGTGGGAAGCCACGTGATGATGGCGTAGAGCTGCGATGCATAGAGCACGAAACAGGCGGCGACCATCCACGGGCCAAGCCGCGATATGCCGAGGCGGATGTTGCGCCACACGGGTTCGGCGCTGTCGGTCGAGGCGCGGTGGGGCGGGGCACGCCGCGCCGCCGCCGCCATCACCACGAACCATATCCCGGCGAGCCCCGCGACCAGGAGCCACAGGCCCTGCCACCCCGCCCACTCGATCATGGCCGGCGCCACCAATATCATGATGGTGACACCAAGCGGCAAGTAGCCGGCCCAGAAGCCTAAGGCCATTTGCCGGCCGCGGCCGTAGGTGGCGTGGGCGATTAGCGAAGGGGCGGCGACGACGACGGCCAGGAACCCGATGCCCTCGACGAAGCGGCTGACGAGAAGCGGTAGCGCGCCGACGGCTAGGCTGCCGCCGACGCCGCCCGCGATGAGGAGCGCAAGCCCGAGAATCGAGAGACGCCAGTGGCCGATGCGGTCGGCAGTGGCGCCCAGCAACACGGCGACGACCATGCCCGTGATGCTGAACACCGAGGCCACCCAACTCGCCGCGACCAGGTCAAGACTCAGCTCGGCGCGCAACATGGGCAGGGCCGGAGGCAGCTTTCCCACATGGCCGGCGGCGATGATTCCGGCGACGAGGGCGACAACCACGGTGCCCCAGCGGGTCTTTAGCGGAGGGGCTGGTGGGTTCGAGGAAGGCGCGGACATGTTGTTTCGGCGGAACCGCCGGCGGGACAGGCCGCGGTCAGGCGGCCGGAGGGGTCGGGGCCTCCGCCGCGGCGGCTGGCCGCGAACCATCGGCCGCTTCCGCCGGAGCGGCACCCGGTCCCAGCATATAATTAATGTCGATATTGTCCACGGCGGATCCGCACACGGAGCAGGCGACCACGGGCACGAAATCATGACCGCAGGGAGTGTGATGCAGGACGAGAGGCGGCCCGGCGGTGACGGCCAGCCATTTGTCGCCCCACTTCAGGAACGCGATCATGACGGAATAGAGGTCTCGGCCTCGTTCGCTCAACACGTACTCGAAGCGCTTCGGCCGCGTGCTGTATTGGCGGCGCTGGAAGATTCCGTAGCCCACGAGCATCTGCAGGCGGTCCGAAAGAATGTTGGTGGATATGCCGAGGTTCCGCCTCACCTCGTCGAACCGGCGCACGCCGAAAAAGGCCTCCCGCAGGATGAGGAAGGTCCATTTGTTGCCGATGATTTTCAAGGTCCGGGCGATCGAATCTTCTCGGCCACGCAGGAAGTTATCGGGGTTTGACGAGCGCCGCAGACGGCGCCGCGCCGTCCCCTCGCCACGTCCGGCGCCGGGACCGTCGCGGTAGGTGACGTCCTTGATGTCGATTTCCCGGTTGCAGTGGGAGCATGTGACTAGGGCCGAGCTCGGTTGGCCGCACGCCTTGTGAAGGATCGACAGCGGTGGCCCCTTGGGGCCAGCCAGCCAGCGGTCACCCCACTTCATGAGGATGAGCATGCTGGGATAGAGGTCGCGGCCCTTCTCCGTCAGCTTGTATTCGTGGCGGGTCGGTGAATCCTGATAGCGCACCTGCTTGAACAGACCGTCCTTGACCAGCCGTTGCAGGCGCGAGGCCAGCGTGCTTCCAGGGATGCCCAGGTTGGATTTGAAGCGATCGAATCGGCGCACCCCGAAATAAGCTTCCCTGAGCAGCAGGAACGTCCACGGATCGGACACGATCTCCAGGGTCCGCGCCACCGAGCAATGGGTGCTCTGGGAGGCTTCGCGCATGACTTTCAACACCCGCTTTATTCACCGCGCCGCCGCGCGTTTGTTCGAGGCGATATCGCCGGTGATCCGAGCCGCCAACTGGCACTGTAGCATGGTGTCGCTTGCATTGCGAGACTGAGATCCGGAGGTCGAGGCGATGGTTCGGGCCTTCGCCGGCGATGGACCCAGCAGACCCGTTCCTCTGCCGCCTATATCCCCTTCGCCTGCTCGCGCAGCTGGAATTTCTGGATCTTGCCGGTGGCGGTCTTGGGCAGCGGCCCGAACACCACCTTGGTCGGGCATTTGAAGTGGGCGAGGTTGTCGCGGCAGAAGTCGATGATGTCCCGTTCCGTCGCCGTCTTGCCATCCTTGAGCGTGATGAAAGCGCAGGGCGTCTCCTGCCACTTCTCGTGGGGCATGGCGACGATCGCTGCCTCGAGGACCGCCGGGTACCGGTAGAGCACGTTTTCCACCTCGATGGTGGAGATGTTCTCGCCGCCCGAGATGATGACGTCCTTGGAGCGGTCCTTGAGCTCGATGTATCCGTTGGGGTGACGCACCCCGAGGTCGCCGGTGTGGAACCAGCCGCCCTCGAAAACCTTCTTCGTCCCCTCCGGGTTCTTGAGGTAGCCCTTGAGGATGGGGTTTCCGCGCGTCAGCACCTCGCCCATGGTCTCGCCGTCCCAGGGCACCGGCTCGTAATCCGGCGGGTTGGCCACCACCGTCTCCTCGAAGGTGGTGTAGAGGACGCCCTGCAGCGTCTTCATGCGCGCCTGCTCCTTCTTCGAAAGGTCCTTCCACTCGTCCTGCCAAGCGCACACGAACATGGGCCCGAACACCTCGGTGAGGCCGTAGGTGTGGAGAACCTCGAAGCCCATCTCCTCCATGCCGATGATCACCGGGGCGGGCGGCGATGAACCGGCGGTCATGACGTGGACCAAGTGGTCGAAGGCGGTGCGCTCCTCGGCCTTGGAGTTGACTATCATGTTGAGTACGACGGGGGCCGCGCACATGTAGTCGACGCCGTGCTCGGCAATGGCGGCGAACATGGCTTTGGGCTCCGTGCGGCGCAACATGACGTGGGTGCCGCCGAGGGCCGTCACCGCCCACGGAAAGCACCAACCCATGGCGTGGAACATGGGCAGGGTCCACAGGTAAACGGGGTGCGCCGGCATGTGCCACTCGACGATCATGCCGAACGTATTGAGGTAGAGCCCCCTGTGGTGAAAGACGACGCCCTTCGGATCGCCGGTGGTTCCGGAGGTGTAGCTCAACGAGAACGCCTCCCACTCGTCGTCGGGGCGCCGCCACTTGAATTCCGGATCACCGCCCGCGATGAAGTCTTCGTAGGTGGCCTCGCCGATGAGTTCGCCGTCCGGCTCCAGGAGATCGTCGATGTCGATGACCAGCGGCCTTTCCTTGACCTTTTCCAGGGCCTCCTTAGCAACACCCGAGAACTCCTTGTCGACGATGAGCACCCGCGCCTCCCCATGGTCGAGGATGAAGGCGACGGCGTCGGCGTCGAGCCGGAAATTGATGGGATTGAGCACGGCGCCGATCATCGGTACCCCGTAATGGCATTCGAGCGACGCCGGCACGTTGGGCGCCATCAGCGCCACCGTATCGCCGATGCCGATGCCGCGGCCCTGCAGTGCCGAGGCGAGGCGCCGGCAGCGCGCCGACAGCTCCGTGTAGGTGAACCTGGTTTCGCCGTGAATGACCGCCGTGCGGTCGGGGAACGCTTGCGTGGTCGTGTCGAGAAAGCTGATCGGGGTCAGCGCCAGATAGTTGGCCGAGTTTTTGTCCAGGCCCTGTTCGTACTTATTCTTGTCCTTGCCCCTGGCAGCCATCGCGTCCTCCCTGTTTGCGATCGCGCGAAAGTTAGGGGATCACTCGTTGGCTCGCAACCGGAAGCGCTAGATCTTGCCGGTCACGGTCTTCGACAGCTCATCGACGAAGTTGATCCAGCGTGGGGACTTGAAGCCGGCGAATGTCTCTTTGCAGTGCTGCCGCAGCTCTTCGGCCAACGGGTCTCCGGTGCCCCCGGGGTCCTTGAGAACGATGATAGGCCTGGGGCTTGGTCAGCCCCTCTTCGTCGTCGCGGCCGACGACGGCGGCCTCCAGAGGATGCACTAGGTATGGTCCGGGCTGGCTCAGCAAGTATCGTCCGCCACTCTTTATGGGCACTTCCGGGCGTCGCTAGCGGAGGTCGCGGAGAGCCGGAGCGGTCACGTGCTGGCCCTCAGCTTGAAGCGCTGGATCTTGCCGGTCACCGTCTTTGGCAGCTCGTCGACGAAGTTGATCCAGTGTGGGTACTTGTAGCCGGCAAGCCCCGCCTTGCAGTGCTCTTGCAGTTCCTCGACCAGGTCGTCCTGGGCGTCACCGGCATCCTTGAGCACGACGAACGCCTCGGGCTTGGTCAGGCCTTCGTCGTCGGCGCGTCCCACCACTGCGGCCAACAGCACCTTGGGGTTCTCCATCAGCCGGCCCTCGACCTCCATGGGCGAGCACCACATGCCGCTCACCTTGAGCATGTCGTCGCCGCGCCCCCAGTTGACGTAGTAGCCGTCGTCGTCCTGATAGTAGACATCGCCGGTGTTCAGCCACTCTCCGAGCATCGTGCTCGCCGTCTTTTCCGGGTTGTTCCAATAATAGATGGCGGAGGACCCCCCCTTGACCAAAAGGGTGCCGGTTTCACCCTGCTTCACGGGGTTGCCGTCCTCGCCGACGATCTTCACCTCGTAGCCCGCCACCAGCCGGCCCGTGGTTCCGGGCTTGTAGTCGTCGGGTTGGCCGGAGAGGAAGATGTGGAGCGACTCCGTCGAACCGAGGCCGTCCATGATGGCGATCCCGACCTTCTCCTTCCAGCGACGGAAGATCTCGGCGGGAACCGTCTCGCCGGAGGAAGCGCAGATGCGCAAACTTCCGAGGTCGCGCTTGCTCTTCTCCAACTGGGCGAGTTGCTGGGCATACAGTGACGGTACCCCGAAATAAAAGGTGGGGCGGAATGCTTCGATGGTGTCGAAGGTCATGTCCACGCTCGTGCGCTGATCGTTGAGCACCGTCGTGGCGCCGGCCCAGAGAGGGAAAGTCATCGAGTTTCCGAAGCCATAAGAGAAGAACAGCTTGCTTGCCGAGAAGATAGTGTCGTGCTCGCGCATGCCGAGGGCGCCGTGAGCGTAGAGCTGGCTGGTCACCACCGGGTCCCGGTGCCGATGGACGGCCGCCTTGGGATTGCCGGTGGAACCCGAGGTATACAGCCAGAAGCACTCATCGGTGGCCATCGTGGGGGCGGGGTCCAGTGACGCCGGAGCCTTTTCCATGAGTTCCAAAAGCGAGCCCGCGCCCTCGGTGAGAATCGCGTGGTCCGGTTTGTGCTCCGCCGATTGAAGAGCCTCTTCGACGGCGCCGGCGACGCTCGGGGAATAGACGATGGCGGCGCACGCCGAGTCCCCGATCAGGAACTGGTATTCGGCGGCGCGCAGCAGCGTGTTGAGGGGCACCGGAATGATGCCCACCTTGACGGCACCCCAGAACAGATAGAAGAACTCCGGGAGGTCGGGGACGACGATCAACATACGCTCGCCGCGGCCGATGCCGAGCGATTTCAGGACGTTGCCACAGCGGTTGACGCGTTCGGCGAGTTTCCCGTAAGTGACGTCGGCGCGCGCCGTGCTGCGGATCGCCACCTTGGCGGCCCGTCCTTCCTCGATGTGGCGGTCGATGAAGGCGACGGCGACGTTGAATGCTGGCGCGAAGCGGATCGTCGGCGAGCTCTCGGTGCCGTCGACGATGACGGTGTTGTCCTTCATGGTGCGCCCCCCAGCACATTCGATCCTCGGAGACGCCCCTATACCGGATACGTTGCGCACGGACCACTGTTTTATGCCATTATTCGCTCCCCGGTAGCCTCGTTTTTGCTGTTGGGACGGGGGCGCGGAAGGCGTATTGACAGACTAATAGGCTGTCGCCATAGTGCTGCCGCCGCAATCAATATATCAGATATCTCACGAGTTCCTCACCGCGCAAAAAGCGCAGGAAGCCTCAATTCGTAGGGAGATAGAGCCTTGATCCAAGGGAACCCCCAATCCGAAAAGCACGTGGGTCAACCGGTCGAAAGGCTGGAGGACGCCGCTCTCCTGATGGGGCGGGGACGGTACGCCGACGACCTTCCGATTCGTGCCGGCACCCTGCACGGCGCCATCCTGCGCTCGCCCCATGCTCACGCCGAGATCGTCTCCATCGACACCTCGGACGCCATGGCCCAGCCCGGCGTCGTCGCCGTGCTCACCGGGGACGATATCAAGGAGCTGACGGATCCCTTCATCATGGTTCTCAAGTTGCCCCTGCAACATTGGTCGCTGGCGGTGGAGCGGGTGCGCTTCGTGGGCGAGTCGGTGGTCTTGGTCGTGGCCGAAGATCGCTATCAGGCCGAGGATGCGCTCGAATACATCAAGGTGGAGTACAAGCCTCTACCCGTGGCCGTCGACCCCCGGGATGCGGCCAAGGAGAATGCGCCCCTCATCCATCAGGCGGCGGGAACCAACGTCGTCTCCGTGCGCAATTTCAATTACGGCGAACCCGACAAAGCGTTCGCCGAAGCCGACCACAAGGTCGAGCTGACGATCGAATTCCCGCGCAATTCCCAGACGCCCATGGAAGGCTACATAGTCGTCGCCGATTACCTGCCCGGGAACAACACGTACGACGTCCTTGCCAACTTCCAAGGGCCGTATACCGTTCATCCGGTTATGGCGCGGTCGCTGAGGGTATCGGGTAGCGCCCTGCGCATCCGCACGCCGCAAGATTCGGGCGGCGGCTTCGGCGTCAAGCAGGCGATCTTTCCCTATGTGACGCTGATGAGCATCGCCTCCAAGATTGTGGGGCGGCCGGTCAAATGGGTTGAGGACCGGCTCGAGCACCTCTCGGCGGCAGTGGCGGCGCCAAACCGGGTGATTCACTTGGAGGCTGCGGTCACCAAGGACGGCAAGGTGACGGCCTTCCGCTTCGACCAGCTGGACGACTACGGGGCCTATCTGCGTGCGCCCATGCCGGGTCCCTTGTATCGCCCGCACGGCTGTCTGACGGGCCCCTACTTCATTCCCAATCTTTCCGTGACCAACCGTCTGGTGCTGACCAATAAAACACCCTCGGGCATGGTGCGCGGCTTCGGTTGCCCCCAGATGTACTTCGCGATCGAGCGCGTGATGCAATGCATTGCCGTGGAACTCGACCTCGATCCGCTCGACGTGATCAACCGCAACCTCATCCCCGCCGGTTCCTTTCCCTACCGGTCGGCGGCGGGGGCGATCTATGATTCGGGCGATTATCCAAAGGCGGTTGAGATCGCCGTCGAGGAGGGTGACCTCAAGGAGCTGAAAGAGCGTCGGGACAAGGCGAGGGCCGAGGGCCGGCTCTACGGCATCGGCTACTGCGCCGTTATCGAGCCCGGCCAGTCCAACATGGGCTACCTCAGCACCATCCTCACCGCCGAGGAGCGTCGCCGGAACCCCAAGGGGGGCTCGGTCTCGCAGGTGACGGTGAACGTGGAGCCGCTGGGCGGCGTTTCCGTGATGGCCGACTGTATGCCCCAGGGCCAGGGCCAGGGGACGGCGCTGGCCCAGATTGTCGCCGACGAACTAGGGCTCAATCCCGATCAGATCAGGGTCAACCTGGAGCACGACACCCAGAAGGACGCTTGGTCCATCGCGTCCGGCAACTTCTCCAGCCGCTTCGTCTCGTCGACGGCCATCGCCGCCCACAAGGCGGCCCAGAAGGTGCGCGCCAAGCTGGCTACCATCGCCGCCCAGACCCTGAACGTGCCGGAGGACCAGGTGAGCTTCGGGGGGGGGCAGATATTCGCCACCGATAACCCGGATAACGCGATCAAGTTCCACCGGGCAGCTGGATCCGCTCACTGGCACCCCGGCAGCCTTCCTACAGAGCTCGAGGCCGGCGTGCGCGAGATCGGCGTGTGGGCGCCTCCCCAGCTGGATTCACCCTCCGATTCGGACCGCATCAACACCTCCCTGACCTACGGGTTCAAGATCGACTACTGCGGTATCGAGATCGACCCGGACACCGCGGAAGTGAGAATCGACAAGTACGTCACCATGCACGATACCGGCAAGATGATTAACCCGTTGCTGGTCAGGGGGCAGATCGAAGGATCCTTCGGATGGGGCGTGGGCATCGCCCTCTATGAGGAGTTTGTCTACGCGGAGGACGGGAGCTTCCTTTCGGGCACCTTCGCCGATTACCTGTGCCCGACGGCTTGCGAGGTGCCTAAACCAGTCATCCTTCACATGGAGACGCCGTCGCCGTTTACGTCGCTCGGTGCCAAGGGCATCGGCGAAGGCAACTGTATGACGGTGCCGGTGTGCGTCGCCAATGCCGTGTCTGACGCGCTCGATGTCAGGGACGTGAAGGTGCCGCTGACGCCGGCCCGCGTCAGCGCCATGATCCACGGCGAGGAAGCTGCGCCGCCGGCCGGCCGAGCCGCGCCCGCCGTCAAGGCGGAAGGTGCCAGGCGGGCGCTCGCCGGCGAGGGAACCACCCTGGTCCCGGCGGCGCCGGAGGAAGTGTGGAAGATGCTCCTCGATGCCGAAAAGCTGGCCGCCGTGATTCCCGGCTGCCACCGCCTCGATCTGGTTGGCGACAACGACTACCGGGCCGAGGTCACCCTTGGCGTGGGGCCGGTGAAAGGGCGCTTCCAGGCGAGCGTGCGGCTTGCCGAGTTGGATGTGCCGCGCTCGGCGACGCTTTCCGCCAGTCTCGACGGGCCGCTCGGATCGTCACGCGGCTCGGGCCGGGTGCGCCTCGAGGCGCGTGACGGTGGAACCGAGGTGTCCTACACCTACACGGTCGAGGTCACCGGCAAGGTCGCCGCCGTTGGCGGGCGCATGCTGGACGGCGCGACACGCATGCTGGTGCGGCAGTTCTTCGAGCGGTTGGCCGCCAAGGTGGGCGGTCCCCCGGTTCATGAATCGTGGTGGACGCGGTTACTTCGCGCCCTGGGGGTCGGGCAATGAAGCCGAAGGGATTCGACTACCTGCGCGCTGCCTCCGTCGAGGAGGCCCTCGATGGACTGAAAGAGGGTGGCGAGGAGGCGCGCATCGTGGCCGGCGGCCAGTCGCTGGGGGCCATGATGAACATGCGCCTGGTTGAGCCCGAGCTGCTCGTCGACATCGCGGGTATCGCCGATCTGGGCTACCTGCGTGCCGAGAACGGCGTGCTCGAAGTTGGCGCCGCCCTGACCCAGGCCGAGCTCTTGGCGTGGTCCGGGTTGGCCGAGCAGGCGCCGCTGCTGCACCTGGCGATGCCCCACGTCGGGCACTTCCAGACACGCAACCGAGGCACGGTGTGCGGCTCGGTCGCCCACGCCGATCCAAGTTCGGAGCTGCCGCTAAGCCTAGCGGTGCTGGGGGGTGAGGTGAAGCTGCGTTCGGCGTCCGGCCAGCGTACCCTTGCGGCGTCCGAGTTCCAACTCGGAATGCTGTCGACGGCGCGCCGGCCAGACGAGATGGTGACGGCGGTACGCTTCCCGAATCCGCGGCCCGGGCAGTCCTTCGCCTTCCGGGAGGTGGTGCGCCGCCACGGCGACTTCGCCATCGTCGCCGTCGCCGCCGTGGTCTCGGACGGCCATGTTCGTCTCGGTATCGGCGGCGTCGCCGACCGTCCCACCGTGCGCGATTGGGAGGCCCTTGAGGGCAGCGCCCTGGATGACGCCTTGAACGAGTTTGCCTGGGACCTTGGAGGACACGACGACATCCACGCGACGGCGCGCTACCGCCGCGAATTGGTGCGCCGCATCGGGCGCCGCGCCATAGAGGAGGCGAGACATGCCTAGGCTGAGCCGCGATGCGCGGCACCCCGTGACCATTATCCTGAACGGCAAGCGGGCGTCTGGCTACGCCGAGCCGCGCCTGTTGCTGATCGATTTTCTGCGCCGGGAGATCGGCGCCACAGGCAGCCATGTTGGTTGCGAGCACGGCGTGTGCGGGGCGTGTACCGTGCGCGTCGACGGCAAGGCCGTGCGCTCCTGCCTGATGCACGCGGTGCAAGCCGACGGCCGGCGCGTCGACACCGTGGAGGGGCTGGGCGACAACAGCAGCGAGCTGACGGCGTTGCAAAGCGCCTTCCGCCGCGAACACGCCCTTCAGTGCGGGTATTGCACGCCGGGCATCCTCATGTCGATCAGCGACTTCCTGGAACGCAATCCCAAGCCGACGGAGACGGAGATTCGGGAGATGCTGAGTGGCCACATTTGCCGCTGTACCGGATACGCCGGCATGGTGCGGGCGGTGCTCGATGTGGTCTCGAATGGGGGTGCCGCGGAAAGCTCGAAATCAGAGTAGACAAGGACCACTGCGAAGCGGGCGGAAGATCGCCGAACTTCCACGGCCGCCCTACCGGTGAAGGGGTTGCAGCCATGGCCACAGAAGGACTTCCGTCGCTTTGGGGCACCGGGGTTCGGTCCGAGTGGGTCGACCACAATGGCCACATGAGCGTCGGCCACTTCGTGCAGGCCTTCGACAATGCGACGGGCGCATTCTACGAGACGATCGACATCGGCGAGGAGTACCGGAACAATACCGGGTTCTCGCTGTTCGCCGTCGAGTGCCACCTCACCTATGGCCGCGAGGCCAGCGCCGGGGACACCGTGCGCGTCACCGGACAGATCATCGGATACGACGAGAAACGTATCCACTATTTTCTCGTCATGCACAACGCCGATAGCGGTCATCAACTGGCGACGTTCGAGCAAATCGCCCTGCACGTGGAACTCGCGGCACGGAAGGTGGTGCCCATACCTGGCCAAATCCTCGAGCGCATGGACGAGGTTTGGGTCGCTCACAAACTCCTGCCGCGGCCGCCCGAGGTGGGCCACGTCATGACGCTGGAGCGCCGCTCCAAGTCCTGAAGTCCGGCCCGGGGGCGTTCGCGACGCCCCATCGCAAGCCATACAATTTGCAACTTGTTTGTTTTGCACCGTGCCGTGCGCGGTAGGGTGAAAATCCACCATAAATTAGGTCACGGAGCACGCGGAGCACACGGCGCGCCAACCAAGGAGGGTCCGATGACCCGTCCCGTATATCTCGATAACCACGCGACCACGCCGCTCGATCCGCGGGTGCTTGACGCCATGCTTCCGTATTTCAAGGAGAAGTTCGGCAACCCTCATTCGAGCTCTCATTCCTTCGGGGACGAGGCCGCCGACGCCGTCGAGAAGGCGCGCGTCCAGGTCGCCGACCTGATCGGCGCCGAAGCCAGGGAAATCATCTTCACCTCGGGCGCCACGGAATCGAACAACATCTCCATCCAGGGCGCGGCGCGCTTCCACAAGGGCAAGAAGAACCACATCGTCACCGTGGTCACCGAGCACAAGTGCGTATTGGAATCCGTCCGTCACATGGAAGACGAGGGGCTCAAAGTCACCCGCCTGCCCCTCGAGAAGGACGGCCTGATCAATCTGCAACGGTTCGAGGATGCGCTCACCGAGCAGACGGTGTTGGCTACCGTGATGAGCGTGCACAACGAGATCGGGGTCATCCAGCCGCTCGCCGAGATCGGGCGCATGTGCCGCGAGAAAGGCGTCTATCTGCAATCCGATTGCGCCCAGGCGGTGGGGAAAATCCCCCTCGACGTGAACGAGATGAACATCGACCTGATGAGCATTTCAGGCCACAAGGTCTATGGTCCCAAGGGAATCGGCGCGTTGTACCTGCGCCGCCGTCCCCGCACCCGGGTCCAGCCCTTGTTCCATGGCGGCGGGCAGGAACGCGGCATGCGTTCGGGAACCGTGCCAGCGCCGCTCGTGGTCGGCCTCGGCGAGGCGTGCGCCGTGGCTGCCGACGACATGGCCGCCGACCATGCGCGGGTTGGCAAGCTGCGCGATCGGCTCCTGGACGGGGTGCGTGCCGGAATTCCCGACGTTATCCTCAACGGCGACGCCGAGCGCCGCGTCGCCGGCAACCTGAACCTTTCGTTCCCCGGTGTCGACGGCAACGAGATGATGGCCGCGCTCAGGCCGCACATCTGCGTCTCGTCCGGTTCGGCGTGCACCTCGACCTCCGTTGAGCCCAGCTATTCCCTGGTCGCGCTCGGGCTCGACAAGGACCTGGCCCACGGGTCGTTTCGCGTCGGCGTCGGACGTTTCACGACGGATGTGGAAATCGATACCGCCATCGGCGTGATTGTCGGGCAAATCACGGTGCTGCGCGGGGGAAAGGGCGTCCGCACCGCTGCCGAGTGAGCGGGCGGCTTGAGGCAAGAGGATCGAAATCATGAGCGAAAACACCCCGAAGGTACCCGAGTGGGTGGGTACGGATGGTCTGAATGTTTCGTGCACCGAGAAGGTCAAGGTGCTCAACGAGAACTACGACGAGATCCGCGAGATCGCCACCGAGGCGTTCGAGGACGCCGTGCTCATGGGGTGCGATCCGGCCGCCTATCGCCATGCCATCATCGCCATGATCGAGGGGCTCGAAGAGCCTTATTCGGACTAGTCTCGCCCGGATGGCGGCGCGCCCCGCGCGGTGCCATCCGGGAAAATTCCCAGCTAAGGGATGCGCCCGCCCGCCGTCGCCGTCTTGACCGGAGTGTGGCGGCAACCTAGTATTTTGATAGCCTAATATCGCGGTTGGTGCGGGCCACGGCACCCTCTTCCCGGCATGGAGACCGCCTCCAAGGGCGCATCGTTTGGGAAAACTATCCATGGAAGTTTCGTACAAAAGCGAGGTCGCCTCCCTCCTCAATGGAGAGGGCGAGGTCATGGACGGCGAGAACGTCATGGCCGTGGTCAAGGGGCTTCTGCAATCGGGCGTAAGTTACGTCGGGGGCTATCAGGGTGCTCCGGTCAGCCACATTCTCGACGTGCTCGCGGACGCCAAGGAGGGGGTTCTCGATCCCCTCGGCGTCTATTTCGAATCATCGGCCAGCGAAGCGGCGGCGGCAGCCATGCTGTCGGCTTCGGTAAGCTACCCAATGCGCGGTGCCGTGGCCTGGAAGTCGGTGGTCGGCACCAACGTGGCGGCGGACCCGCTGTCGGCGATCTCCTCTGTCGGGGTCGAGGGCGGCGCCCTGATCATCCTCGGCGAGGACTATGGCCAGGGCACCAGCATCATCCAGGAGCGCTCCCACGCGTTCGCCCTCAAATGCTCGATGCCGCTCCTCGATCCCAGGCCCGAACAGCAGAACGTCGTCGACATGGTGGAGAAGGGCTTCCAGCTTTCGGAGGCCAGCAACATGCCGGTGATGTTGATGCTGCGCATCCGGGCGGCGCACCTCAACGGCAGCTTCGTTGCCCGCGACAACGTCGAGCCCAAGATGAGTCGCAAGCATCCGTTCGATGAGCCCGCCCCCTTCACGCCGAGCCGTATCAACTACGGACCGGCGTTGTTCGAAAACGAGCAGGAAAAGGTGGAGAAGAGGTTGCCGGCGGCACGCCGCTTCATCGTTGACAACGCCATCAACGAGATTTTCTGCGATGATCCAGCCGGGGAAATCGGCATTATCCTTCAAGGCGGTCTCTACAACACCTTGATCGCCGCTCTCAACCAGCTTGGCTTGGCCGACGCTTTCGGCGAGAGCCGCATACCGCTGCTCGTGCTGAACGCCACCTATCCGCTGGTGCCCGGCCAGATCACCAAGTTTTGCGCCACCAAGCGCTCGGTGCTGATCGTCGAGGAAGGCACGCCCGAGTATATCGAACAGGAAGTTAACGTCTTCCTGCGCCGGGCCGACGTGCAGACCAGGATACACGGAAAGGACCTCCTCAAACAGGCTGGCGAGTACACGCCGGAATTGGTGCGTGCCGGCCTGCGCCGTTACGTTGAGGCGAGCCGCCCGCCGGGGGTGGACACCGGCGACGTTGCCGCCCGCGACGATGTTCTGGTGGCGCGCATCAGCGAGGTTGCCAACCGCCCGGAACCGCTTGACGGCGGGGCTCCCACGTCGGGCAGCAACTTGCCTAAGCCCCTGCCGCCGCGCGCCCCCTCTTTCTGCACCGGGTGTCCGGAGCGCCCGTTCTTTACGGGCCTTAAAATCGTGCAGCGCGAGTTGGGGCCGACTCACGTCTCCGGTGATATCGGCTGCCACACGTTTGCCGCCAACGCGCCATTCAATCTGACTAACTCGACCACCGGCTACGGCATGGGCCTGTCCAGCGCGGCGGCCGTTGAGCCGGCGTCGAGCCGGCGCACCATCACAGTGATCGGCGATGGCGGCATGTGGCACAGCGGGCTGACCGCGGGCGTCGCCGGCGCCGTTTACAACAAGCAGGACACGGTGCTTGCCGTCATCAACAACGGCTTCACCTCGGCCACCGGCCAGCAGCGCATCCCGTCGAGCGGCATCAATCACCGTGGCGAGGCCGTCAACATGGACCTCGCCCGCGCCCTCAAGGGTGTCGGCGTGGATTGGCTGAAGACCATCGATTCCTACGAGTTGAGCAAAACGGTGAAGACCTTGCGCGAGGCCCTGACGACGGACGTCAAGGGCGTCAAGACCATCATCGTCAAGGGCGAGTGCCAGCTCAACCGGCAGCGGCGCTTGCGCCCGGAAAACGAGGCCCGCAAGATGGCCGGCAAGCGTGTCGTGCGTCCACGCTTCGGAGTGGACGAGGACGTGTGCACCGGTGACCGCTCGTGCATCCGGCTTTCGGGGTGCCCGTCGCTAACCGTCAAGACCTCGCCGGACCCCTTGCGCGATGATCCGGTGGCCCATGTTGACAACAGTTGCGTCGGTTGCGGTCATTGCGGCGAGGTTGCACACGTGGCCGTCCTTTGTCCCTCGTTCTACCGGGCCGACATCATCGAGAACGCGTCCATCCTCGAGTGGGCCTTGGAAGGGTGGCGGCGTTTCGTCATCGGCCTGCTGCGCCGGCGCCCGACATCCTTGTCGGCGGCGGCCTGAGCGGGGGGGGGGCGCAGCCATGGAGTCCCAGGCGCCTCGCCCGATCCGGGTCCTCATCGCCGCGCTTGGCGGCCAGGGGGGCGGCGTCCTTGCCAACTGGATCATCAAGGCGGCACGCGAGGCAGGACTGATCGTCCAGGGATCGTCCATCCCGGGTGTCGCCCAGCGCACTGGTGCTACCACCTACTACATCGAGGTCTTTCCGCTCTCCGAGCCCGAACTCAACGGCAGGAAGCCGGTCCTCGCCGTATATCCGATCAAGGGCGACGTCGACCTTCTGGTTGGGGGCGAAATTATCGAGGCGGGCCGCATGGCCAACATGGGCTACGTGACGCCCGGCCATACGGTGACGATAGCGAGTAACCATCGCGCCTTCACGCTCACCGAGCGCATGGCCATGGAAGACGGTCGCTATCCCGTGGGCATCGTCGAGCCTTTCCTCGAGGGCGTCTCCAAGCGGACCCTGATATTCGACGCCGAGTCACTCGCCCTGGATAAGGGAAGTGCCGCCAACGCCGTCATCTTCGGCGCCATCGCCGGGGCCGGCATCCTGCCCATGGCGGAGGAGTGCTACCGCGCCGCCATCGCGGGCCAAGGCCGCGCCGTTGAGCGCAATCTGCGCGGCTTCGAGGCGGGGCTCGCCAAATGGTCGGAGCCGCAAGCACCTGTGGCACCTGTGGCGAAGCCGGCGCCGCGCACCGCCGAAGAACCCGCGGCAGCTTCCGGGCCCGTCCTGCCGGCATCCATGGAAGAGGCGTTGGCGCGCTATCCGGAGGCCAGCCGGAGTATCGTGAGAATGGCGCTCGCCCGGCTCATCGATTTCCAGGGGCCGGCCTACGCGCGCCTCTTCCTCGATCGGTTGGCCGCTATGCTGCTCAAGGACGACGTCGACTTCACTACTATTCTGGCCAAGCGCCTTGCCACCTGGATGACCTACGAGGACGTCATCCGCATCGCCGATTACAAGACCCGGGCGGAGCGCGTGGAACGGGTGCGCCGCGAGCTCGGCGCGGCGCCCAGCCAAAAGGTGGTCATCACCGAGTTCCTTAAACCCGGCCTGGATCAGGCACTCGACCTGCTGCCACCCTTCCTCGCCAAGAGGGTGGAGAGGTTCGTCCAGGGCATCGAGGATAAGAACAGGCTGCACGTGGGCTTGAAGGTGCCGACGACGAAGATTTGGGGGTTCGTGCTGCTTCGGCTGTTGAGCGCCCTGCGTTTTTGGCGGCCGTACTCGTATCGTTACCGCTGCGAACAAGAGAGGATTGAGAGCTGGCTTTCCAGGGTCGGGCGGGCGGCGGAGAAGGATGCCGCACTGGCCACTGAGATCGTCGAACTGTCGCGCCTGGTCAAGGGCTACGGCGATACCCACAGGCGCGGCTCGGGGAACCTTGCCGCCGTCTACGAAGGGTTGGTCGACCCGCACCTTGACGCCGTCGAAAAGGGTGGCTTGGCCCCGGCGGAGGCCGCCCGGCTCATACGGGAGGGGCGGGAGGCGGCGCTGGCCGAACCGGAAGGTGGCAAGCTGCGCGAATTTTTGGATGCCACGCAAGCCGGCCAGGCCAAGTTGACCCGGGAAGTCGCCTGAGAAAAACGCCCCTGGGAATCCGAGCGCCGGAAGTCAGGCGGCTGCGGCGGATCGCATGGCCTTGGCCAGCACCCGCAATCCAGAGAGGAACCGGTCCTCCTCCGGCAAGGTGAAGGAGAGGCGCAGGAATCGGTCGCCTTCCTCTTCCTTGTCCACCGGAAAGAAGCAAGCGCCGGGCGTCGCGTAGACGCCATCGCGCAAGGAGCGGGAGACGATCTCGCGGGCTGGCATCCCGCCGTTGAGGCGGACCCATAACGCAAAGCCGCCGGCCGGCTCATAGACCTCGGCCCGATCGCCGAGCACGTCGCGCACGGCGCCGATGCGGGCGTCCCGCATTTCCTTGTAGGCGCCGCGCGTGCGCCGCAGGTGGGCGTCGAAGCGGTCCAGGGCTAGGTACCTCTCCAGTATGTACTGCACGATGTGGTTGGTGTGCAGGTCCAGATTTTGCTTGGTGGCGATGAAGCGGTCGAGAAAGCGCGGTGGCGGCACCATCCATCCCAGGCGGAACGCCGGTCCGAGGGATTTGCTGACGCCGGTCAAAGAGAAGACGATGGCCCGTTCGTCGTCGAGGGCGAGGAGCGACGGTGCCTCCTCCTCGCTCAGGCCGAGCAATCCATAGATGTCGTCCTCGATGATGGGGACGCCGTGGCGCCGTGCGACGTCGAGGAGCGCCGTCCGCTGCTCCACGGAACTGGAGACGCCCGTCGGGTTGTGGCCGCAGGGCACTGTGACAATGGCCCGCGCCCGCCGGCGCTTGAGGATGCGGTCGACCTCGTCGATGTCCATTCCCTCAGGCGTCAACGGCACCGGCCGCGCCACCAGCCCCAGGTGGTCCAACATGGACAGGGCGACGCCCCAGGTCGGTGATTCGACAATCACTCCATCACCCTTGCGGCACAATAGGCTGAGGCAAAGGAAGAGCCCCTGTACGACGCCGCTGGTGACCAGAAGGTCGTCAGCACGTACCCGGGTCACACCGCGCCAGGCAACGAGGCGGGCCAAGCGCTCGCGCAGGGCAAAAAGGCCCTGCGGATCTCCGAAATGGTGAAGCGCCTGGTTGTTGGGGTTCCAAATGTGGCGGGTGGCCAGGTCAAGGTCGACGAACGGCAGAAGATGGGGCGCCGGCACCTGCTGATCGAGAGACATGATATCGGTGCGCCCGGGCGCCACCATGGTGGTGTAGACGATGGACCGGTGCGGGTCTTCGCGGGCCACGTCCAGATCGATGGCGAGCGGCGCGGCCGGACCATGGCCCATGCGCACGAAGGTGCCGCGCCCACCCTGTCCCTCAACCATATCGTGGCAGGCGAGCTCGGCGTACGCTTCGCGGACCGTCGAGGGATTGACGCGTATCTGGCTGGCCAACGTGCGCACCGAGGGCAGGCGCATGCCGCCCGGGAAGACCCCGAGACTTATCTGGGTCTCGAAATAGGCGACGATCTGGTCACGCAGCGCCACCGGCGATGTGCGGTCGAGGAATATGTTCATGCGCCAAGCCTACCCATGGCGGGAGCAGGGAGTGCTTGACGACGCAAGATATCAGTCGGCGGGAACACCGCCAAATGTTTTTCAAATTGTATGGTCTGCGAACGGGGCGGATGCCGACGCCCGTCCTGTCAATCCCCGAGGAAGAATACCGGGAGATAGGTTGCCGTCGGCGGATAAAGTGCGATAACCACTAGCACAAGGAGCTGCAGCAGGACGAACGGCATCACGCCCAAATACATGTCCTTGTATGTCATCTCCGGTGGCGCGATGCCTTTCAAGTAGAAAATGGATGGCGCCATGGGTGGGGTCAGGTAAGAGGTCTGGATCATGATGATCGCCATGACGGCGAACCACACCGGGTCGATCCCCGCAGTGTTAAGCAGTGGCGAAAAGATAGGAACCACGATGAGGACGATCGACACCCAGTCCAGGACGATTCCAAGCATGAAAATGATGGCCAGGAAAAGACCGGCCATTCCGTTGGGTGACAGGTCGAGGTATTCGATGATCGCCTCGACCAGTTCACCGCCGCCGTGCATGCGGAAGATGGTGGTGAACATGGTGCCGCCGAGGATGATGAGCATGACCATGGCGTTGATGACGATCGATTTCTTCAGCGAGTCCCGCAACATCTCCATCGAGAATTGGCGATAAATGACGGACAGCAACAAGGCACCCGCGGCGCCGACCGCGGCGGCTTCCGTGACGGCGGCGACCCCGGCGAGGATCGAGCCAACCACGGTCACGACGAGCGTGATGGGCGGAATCAGTGCCGTGAACGTGAGCCACATCAACTCGCCAAATTTGACCTGTTCGTACTCTTCGCGCTCCATGGGCGGGCCATCCTGGGGGCGAAACCAGCAGCGCAAGACTAGATAGATGAGAAAAAACAGCACCATCATGCCGCCTGGAAAGAGAACGCCGGCGAAGAGCTTTCCGATGGAAATCTGCGCGATCGTCGCGTAGATGACGACGACGATCGACGGCGGAATCATGGTGCCGAGTGAGCCGCCGGCACAGATGGTGCCGGCGATCAGGCCGCGATCGTAGCCGTACTTCATCATCGCTGGAATGGCCATCAATCCGACCATGACCTCGACGGCGCCGACGATGCCCGTGCCCGCCGCGAAGATTGCGCAAATGGCGATGGTGGCGATCGCCAGGCCGCCCGGGAAGCGGCCCACCCAAAGACGCATAGCGTGGAACAAGCGTTCGGCGATTCCCGAACGCTCCATGGTCGAGCCCATGAAAATGAAGAGCGGTATGGACGCCAGCACATAAACCGAAGACGTCCTGGTGATGAAATGGAAGCTCTGAAGCCCAATCTTGGTCCCAAACGCCGCGAAGCCAAATCCTATGGCAACGCCAAGCAGGCTGAAAGAAACCGGGATTCCCAGAAATATCAAGGCGAACAGGGCCGGGAACATAAGCGCGGCGAGGTTGATCTCCATCGTAAATTCCCGTCCTATCAGTAAGGTGGTGCCTGGCCGGGGGCGTCTACCGAGCCTGGTTCGCGCATTCCCATGGCGTGGCGGATCATCGAAACAAAAATCTGCAGCCAGAAAGAAGAGAACCCGAGCGCGATTGCTGAATAGAACGGCCAAATCAAAGGCTGCCAGGCGCTTTGCGCTTCCAACTCGTCCGTGACATAGGCGATCCACGTCAATTTGAGTGCGAAAAAGATGATGGTACTCATCGCCGGCAAAAATATAACCAAGTAAAACAGAAGGTTGGCCAAATGCTGCAGGCGCAAGGGCATCATCGTGGCAAGGAAATCGATGCGCACGTGGCCTTCCGCTTGCAGGGTGACCGCTGCCGACAGCAGGAAACATGCACCGGCAACCATCCATGGGATATCAAAGGCCCAGAGGTTGGGCGCGTTGAAGACATAACGGGAGACCACTTCGTACATCATGCTCCCGATCACGATGAGCAGGAGCCCCGTGGAAATCGCTCCCAAGACGCGAACAAACCGCTCAATGATCAACAGTAATGCCATGCGAATCGTCCAGTTCAGTTATATCTGGGATGCTGGGCCGTGCAACGACGCGCGGCCGCGGCGACCGAGCACGTCACACCAACGCTTCCACGAGTATTTGAGTCTGCGTACCTGGCTGGGGGTCCCTAGGTCTTTATCGCCTTTCATGAGCGTTGGTGTATCAGGCAATTGAAACTAAACACGACGACATTGCAAGAGATAACTTCTGGAACATTTCAAGGGATGAATTTTGGTCGGAGATTAGCCCGAACCGTCGAGTGTCGGATGGCAAGTTCAGGCTCCCCAATTGCCGAGATTGGTGCTTCGTTTCGCGTCAGCACCATAATTCCGTCACCTCGCAAACCTGCCTGCGGTTGGGCGTCAGGCGCCTTCGGAGTTTGGTACGATGGCGGCGCGGGGCACGCCGCTACCCGTACTCCGGCGTCGACGCGCTGTAGGCGTCGCGCTGTCCCGTAAGCGATGGGAAGGGAAGCGGCTTCCTCGTATGAAATGTCGTCGGCCAAGGGAATGAGGTTTTCGGCGGGAACGGCGATCAGTTTGCACAAATCGCCAGTGGTGTTCTCTCCGATGGCGTGGCTGGGACAGCAGCCGAGCGCCGGATCGACAAGCGCGCGCCGGCCAATCTCGATCCCGCTCACCCCTTCGTCTAACGCGGCTAGGTCGCCGGCGATGTCGCCGCCGCTGACGCGCGGCATCTTGACCGGCCAGCCGGGCATGCCCGTAAGCACGAACAAGTCCAGGTAGTTCAGGCCGCGGGCACGGGTTCTGATCAGGGTCTCGCCGGGGCCTGCTTCGGGGGCCAGCCAGTCGTCATATTTGATCTGGTCGATGTCGCCATGGGCTTGGCGGCGGCGCGTCGTGGGTAACCATGTCACGCTCGGGCCAGTTCCTTGAGGCGGGTACGGTCCACCTTCTTGGCACCGGTCAGGGGCAGCTCGTCGACGATGAAAACCTTGCGCGGGTGGGCGTACGCCGGGCCGTTGTCCAGGAAGTACTGCCTCAACGATTCGGGAGACGTGTCCCCCGAAATTTTTTCGACGGCGAAGGCGACCGGCACCTCGCCCTTGATGTCGTCGGGTACCGGCACGACCGCGACGTCGGCGATGTTGGCGTGGGTCATGAGCACGTTCTCGACCTCCTTGGGGTAGACGTTTTCGCCGCCGCAATTGATCATGTCGTCCTGGCGTCCGACGATCTTGATGTAGCCCTGTTCGTCGGCGCGTACCAAGTCGTTGGTCTTCAGCCATTGTCCCTCGAGGAAGCGCTCCTTGGTCACGTGGGGCAGCTTGTGGTAACCCTTGGACGGCGCCGGGCTGCGGATCAATAGCTCACCGATTTCGCCCTGGGGCACGTCCTTCGCGGGGTCGTCGGGATCGACCACGCGCAACTCAATGCCGGGATAGGGCAGACCCGAGGTGCCGTGCTTGGAGATGCCCCAACGCGGGTTGTAGCAGACCAGCGGCCCGCCTTCGGTCAACCCGTAGCCTTCGAGCATGGGCGCGCCGAAGCGCGCCTCGAATTCGGAAAGCAACTCCTCCGGCACTTCCGAGGACCCACAGAGCACGAACTGCAGGGACGAAAAATCGGTCTCGGCGATCAAGTCTTCTTCGCGCAGCAGCAGCTTGTACATGGCGGGCACGCCCGTGGTGTAGGTGCACCTCTCGCGGCTCAGTGTGGCGATCACCTCCCTGGCGTCGAAGTCATGCAGCATAACCAGGGATCCGCCGCACTCGAGCATGGGCATGAGCGCCATGAACATTCCGTTGGCGTGAAATACCGGTATCGCCAGGAGGGTGCGATCCTCCGAGCCTAGCAGCATGGCGCGGCGCACCGCCCGCGTCCACCATTCAACATTGTGGTGGGGCAGGAGCACGCCCTTGGGTAGGCCGGTCGAGCCCGACGTGTAGGGAAGAAGACAAAGGTCCCCGTCATCGACGGGCGTATCCACGTCGGTGTCCGCTGCCGCCTCGCGCCAGGACTCGTAATCCATGGCGCCGTCGGTGGCAGTGTCCATGACCAGGGCGTGGCCGAGCCCGGACACCCCGGTCTCGAGCCGCGCCGCTTCTTCGGCGAAATGGGACGACGCGATCAGCACCTTGGTCTCGCTGTCCTCCATGATGTGTACCAGCGTGTCGTAATGGGCGCGCGTGGTGACGGGGGTGACGACGGCGCCTAGCCTGAGCGCCCCGAACATGCACTCGACGAAGCGAATATCGTTCTTCACGAGGACGCCGACCGTGTCCCCCCGCTTCACCTCCAAATTCCTCAGGCCGTTCGCCACTTGGTTGGTGCGGGTATCGAGCTCGCCGTAGGTGAACTGCCGATCCCCCTGAATCAGCGCCACCCGGTCCGGCCTGAGCTTCACCGAATCCTTGAAAATGTTGCCGACGTTCATGACATCTCGTCCGGGTTGGAAATCGTCATTGCTTCAACCGCGGCGGCGGCGTGGGCCGCCGGTCAGGGTGTGACACCCGTTGCCCGCCGCAGCCCGACCGGAATGCCATGGCCGTAGCGGCACGCACTGGCGCCCGCTTATTCCACATTCAACTTGAGATGCTGAGTCGTCAATTGGCCGAGTGGCAGAAGGATTTGGTAAACGGAGAGACGCCGGTCGTGGGCGGCGGCGGTATAGTTGGTCTGGACATTGAGGATTTCGCTCTCGGCGTCGAGCACGTTGATCACTGTTTCCTTGCCCGCTTCCCGCAACTTCCTTCGGGATTCGAATACGGCGGCTACGATCTTCACGGCGTTCTCCAATAGCTCCAGCCGATTGCTGACGGTCAGAAGACCCTACCAAGAGAGTTTCGTCTGCGTTCCTTGGCCGGTTGCAGCCGCGATTTGGCTTGCAAAATGTCGACGGCGATGCCGGAGCCGCGCTGCACCCGTTCGTCCTCGAGGTTGAGCTGGTTCTGGATGTTGGTTTCGTTGAGCGGCGCCAACTCTATGAGGCGCCTTTGCCGGAGAACGTTGATGTAGGAGTTGATGCCCTTGAGAAGCATCCCTTGGCGCGTCCCATCCAAGGTCATCAAGGGGAGCCACTTGTTGAGGCGCGCCGTTCTGACCAAGGAAGCCGTGGAATAGCCGCTGAAAAGGCTTCGCGTGACGCTGACCGATGTCGTAATACCGGTTTGCGCGATGGCGCCCCGGTCCAGTCCGCGGTTTTTCTGGGCGGGGCCGTCAGTGATCTCGGGGCCGATATCGGTGGACATGCTCAACCGAGGAAAGAACTCGGCGAGCACCTGCTTGATCTGGGCGCGCGTCGTTTCGACCGCCTTTTGGCTGGCATTGATTTGCGGATGATCGCGAAGCAGGCCGGCCAGCTCTTTTTCGAGAGGCCGGCTAAACGACGGAGAGGCGGCGCAAACAACGGCCGCTATCCCCACCCCCGCAAAGCCTAGACGCTTGAACCTCAAAGTATGTTTTCCTCCAGGCATATGCTTGACCGGGTCGCGTCAGCACGCGCCAAGCGTCCCTCGGGCCCCGCGATCTTATACGTGGTCCGATTGGGCGTCAAACGGCCGGATATCTCTGATTTTCTAAATTTACACAAAGATTCTATACGTTTACGAAACAACGCGCGACGATTACTTTCTGTTTGGAAGCGCTGCCATGGACACGGTCGGCACGGCGCCCTCGTCGCCGGCGGTTTCGTGGCGGGTGCCGTCGGGAGACGTATTCTCGGGAACAAGCTCATCCCCGCCGCCGCCAACCCGGCGCTTCGACTGGCCGGTGGCTTCACCACGTCGTGGACGGGGCCCAAGGCGGCACTGTCCGCCGCCTATTCCGGCATTTTCTTGTTTATTGCCGTGGCGCGACCCCCTTAATCATGCTGCCGGCAATGATGCTGCCCTTTTTCCGGCGCATGGTCGGGAGATTAGGTCGTTGGCCTAATCGTGAACCCGCTAGTCCTTGGCGAGGCGCTGCGGCAACCTTAGATTATGGTTTCGGATGCGAGTGTTGAAATGGATAACGGGAACGGTCGCGGCATTACTGCTTTTCGCCGGGGGGCTCGCCTATTACGCGGGCATGGTTATGGCCGGTGATTGGTGGACGGCGAGCCGTGAATCCACCGGCATCGCGCCCGCACCGGCGACGATGCGGGAAGCCGTCGTGCAGGTGCACGTGACGCGGTGCCTTTGGTGTGCACAGTTGGATCGCCGTGAAGCCGACGGGCGCTTCTACCTTTACCGTCTACGAGGGGATCGGTTGGCGCGCCTACCACGGGATGTCGGTGCTTTCGGTCAACGGCCGCTCGCTGGACGGGCGCTGGTTCGGGGCGGAACCCGAGATCATCGTCGATCTCAGGGGCGAGGGCATCGACGAAGCCATAAAGGACATCGCTACCGCAGCCCGCGACTATCCCCACGCCGACGAATACCGCGTGTGGCCGGGCCCCAATTCCAACACCTTCACTGCCTTCGATCGTATCGAAAGGAACACAAGCTCCCGTGAGCGGGTCACGTTCTCTCCGGTGGTCCATGTGCGTGGCGGTGGCGGAACCCTGGAAAGGCAGCTCTCGATGAAGCCGCTCGATACGTTCTGGGCGGTGGCGGTCATCCTCATCTGGGGGCTCAATTTCGTGGTCGGCAAGATCGGCCTGGCGCAGATACCGCCGCTGCTGCTGATGACGCTACGCTTCTCTTTGGTGGTGATTCTGCTCTTCCCCTTCCTCAAGGTGCAACACGGGCGCATGGGTCAGCTCGCGGTCGTCTCCGTGGCTCTCGGGGGGCTGCACTACAGCCTGATGTTCGTCGGCCTGAGCGGCATTGACGCCGGCCCCGTCTCCATCGCCGCGCAACTGATGGTGCCGTTCAGCGCCGTTCTCGCCTGGGCGTTTTTCCGCGAAAGACTAACCGCTTTGCAGATTGCCGGAATGATGATTGCGTTCGCCGGCGTCTACGTGCTGGGTGGCGGCGCGGAAAGGGCGCCGCAGGCGCCGTACCTGCTGTCGGTGGTGGGTGCCGCATTTACCCTGGCGCTGGCGACCATCCTCATCAAGCGACTGGGACCGATCAGCATCTTTACCCTCAATGCCTGGATCGCGCTGTTCACCGTTCCTCAGCTTCTCGCCGCGACGCTGATATTGGAGGGTGGCCAGACGGCGGCGCTACGCGGGGCGGACTGGCGCGCCTGGGGTGCCGTGGCGTTCATGGCGATCATGGTAACCATCCTCTCCCATGGCCTGTATTATTATCTGGTGCGCAAGTACGAGGTGAACCAAGTGGTTCCTTTGACGCTGCTGACGCCGGTGGCGGCGGTGGTGCTCGCCGTTCTCTTCCTGGGAGAGGCGCTGAGCTTCGAGGTCGTTGCCGGCGGCGTGCTGGTGGTAGCCGGCGTCGCCATGATCCAGCTTCGCTTCGAGTGGCTGCGGCGGGTACCCCGGTGAGCGCCCTCGTCGATCGCCCTTCGCCCAACTTCGACCGCCGGCCCGCCGGTGCCGAGGCCACCATCGACATGCTGGTGCTCCACTATACGGGCATGAGGGATGCCGAAGAGGCGCTCGCCCGCCTGTGCTATCCGGCGGCCAAGGTGAGCGCCCATTACGTGATCGACGAGGGAGGAACGGTGTTTGCCCTGGTCGACGAAGGGTGCCGCGCCTGGCATGCCGGCGCCGCCTCCTGGCGGGGGCGCGGCGACGTCAACGCCAGCTCGCTGGGGATCGAGCTGGTCAACCCGGGCCACGAGTTCGGCTACCGGGCCTTCGCTGACGGCCAGATGACGGCGCTGGAGGGCTTGGCCCGGGACATCCTGGCCCGCCACCCGATCCCGCCGCGTAACGTGGTCGGCCATTCGGACGTGGCGCCGAGGCGCAAGCGCGATCCCGGAGAGCTCTTCGACTGGGCGCGCCTGGCGGCGGCCGGCGTCGGCCTGTGGCCCGGAGCGTCCGAACCGAGGGAGGCCGAGGGCGAAGAGGTTTCCACCCTGCTCGCCGCATTCGGTTACGAGACCGACCACCTGGAAACGACGTTGCGCGCCTTCCAGCGCCGTTTTCGCCAGGCCCGTGTCGACGGTGCGGCGGATGCAGAAACGGTGGGATTGTTGGACGCGGTGTTGCGTCTGGCCATTTAAGTTCCTACCTTCGGAGAGCCAGACGGTCGGATGGCTGCCTTCGGCGCGGTTTGCCGCGCCGGGGGAGGAAAGTCCGGGCTCCACGGGAACACGGTGCCGGGTAATCCCCGGCGGGGGCGACCCTAGGGAAAGTGCCACAGAAAGCAAACCGCCCGCCGTGGCGTCCATGGCGCATAAGGCGGGTAAGGGTGAAAGGGTGCGGTAAGAGCGCACCGCGTCCCCGGCGACGGGGGCGGCACGGTAAACCCCACCGGGAGCAAGACCAAGTAGGGGCGGCATGCCGGATATTCCCGGCGGGTAGGTTTCCGCGCCGCTGCCCGGGTCGGTCGCACGAGGCGTCCGGTAACGGGCGTCCCAGATGAATGGCCATCTCCCGCCTCGGCGGGAACAGAACCCGGCTTACAGACCGTCTGGCACTTCTTTTTATGAATTGCGGGTTGCGGGCGAGCTCCCAGACGGGGCGTCGCCACGTCCTGGAACGAGTCAGTGGCGGCGTCTTGTGGGCGCGCCGTCAAGAAATAAACGCAAGAAGAACATTAAGGGAACATAATTCTGCCCCATTCTTATTCTCTTTATTCAAATCGGCGGTTTTTGGGGAACTGCGGTTTTACCTGCGTGCTGCAAAGTCAGCGAAAATTTACGTTTTGGAAAGACTTTGTTAACCCAAGTAATGCAGATGATCCCATTGACGCCCATGAAAGCCCATGATATCCCATCAAAGACCGCCGTGTTTTCGTGGGGAAGATCGTCGCCACCGGAGGGATTCCAGGCGATGCCCGTAGCAGGAAACGTCGGTTTGTGGGGGCTGAAATGCCGTTATTGGTCGGCAGGTACGTCAACAAGATCGACAAGAAAGGGCGGGTGTCCGTACCCAAGCCTTTCCGCGGTTCCTTCAAGGGACAAGCCTTCAAGGGCATCTACGCCTATCCGTTGTTCAAGCATCCGGCGATCGAAGCGTGCGGCGAGGAATTCATGATGCGCCTCGGCGAGAGCCTCGACGACCTCGACGTCTTCTCCGACGAGCAGGACGATCTCGCCGCTACCATCCTCGAACGCGCCCACGCCCTTGCCTTCGATACGGAGGGGCGCATCGTCTTGCCTGGCGAATTGCTCGCCCACGGCGGCATCGCCGGGGAGGTGGTATTCGTCGGCCGTGGGGCGCGCATGCAAATCTGGGATCCCAAGGCCTACGAGGTGAACAGCGTCAAGGCGCTTGAGCGCGCCCGCTCCCGCGGCGCCACCCTGCGTCTCAGGCCCGCTAGGCCACAGGACGAGGAAAGCTGATCATGCCCGACGTCCACGCACCGGTAATGCTGCGCGAGGTTCTGGATATCCTGGCGCCCCGCGACGGTGGCGTCTATGTGGACGGCACCTTCGGCGCCGGCGGGTACTCCAAGGGTTTGCTGGAAGCCGCCTCGTGCACGGTGTGGGGGATCGATCGCGACCCCGTCGCGGCTAGGGGCGCCGATCTGGGGCGCCGCTACGAGGGGCGCTTGGCCGTCCTCTGCGGGTGTTATGGCGACATGGTCCGCCTGCTCGGCGACGTCGACGTCGATCGGGTCGATGGCGTGGCCCTCGACCTCGGCGTCTCTTCGATGCAACTCGACGATCGCGCCCGCGGCTTCTCCTTCCGCGCCGATGGGCCACTCGACATGCGCATGGGCAAAGACGGCATGACCGCCGCCGACGTGGTCAACGGCCTCGAAGAGAAGGAATTGGCCGACATCATTTACAGGTATGGTGAGGAGCGGGTGGCGCGCCGCATCGCGCGGGCCATCGTCGACGCCCGCTCGCGGACTCCCATGACCCGCACCGCCCAACTGGCCGATCTGGTACGCCGCGTCGTGCCGCGTTCCCGGGACGGACTCGATCCCGCTACCCGCACCTTCCAGGCACTGCGCATTTACGTCAACGACGAACTGGGCGAGCTTCAGCGCGGCCTTAGCGCCGCCGAGGTCCTGCTGCGGCCCGGCGGCAAGCTCGTTGTCGTGTCCTTCCATTCCTTGGAGGACCGCATGGTCAAGGGTTTCCTGCGCGAGCGTGGCGGCGCGGGACCCCGACCTTCGCGTCACCAGCCTCTCAGCGGGGAAGCCGCCTCGACCCCTTCCTTCCGGCTTGTCAAGCGGCGCGTCGCTAAACCGACGGCGCGGGAAGTCGCCGCCAATCCACGCGCCCGCTCGGCGCGCTTGCGGACCGCCGAACGCACCGCCGCGCCACCGTGGCCCGCCCCTTCAGGCCCCGCTGCGCGGCGACGAGCGGCATGACGGGAGAATAGGCATGCGCCCCGCCACGATTGTGTCCCTCTTGCTGGCCGGTGTCCTTAGCTTGGCGCTATTCGCGCTCAAGTACCAAGTGCAAGACCTCGAGGACGAACTGGTCGAACTCAACCGCACCATTTTCGCCGACGAGGAGGCCATCCACGTACTCAAGGCCGAGTGGAGCCATCTCAACGATCCGCGGCGCTTGCGTTCGCTGGCCCGCCGGCACCTTGGAATGAAGCCGGTTACGCCCAACCAGCTGGCCACGATCGCCGATCTTCCGCCGCGCCCGTCGGACACCGAAGGTACGGATGCCATTCGAGCCGGGGAGGGCCGCACCTGGTCCCTTTCCAGCGATGCGGTGGCAGGAAATGCGGGGAGGCGGCGCCAATGACGTCCCGCCAGCCACCCTGCCCGGCGCCGACGGCTTCCCCCGCCATTCGTCCCGTGCGCCTCGAAGGCATCCGTAAGCTGGCCCTGGAGACTGGCCGCAACCGGTTGCTGGTGACCGGAGCCTTGTTCGCGCTGGTTTTCATGCTTGTCGGTGGGCGTCTCATCCACCTCGCGGTCCTGGAGAGGGGTGACGAACCCCAGTTGGCACGGTCGGCTGTCGTCCAACCGACGGTGGCCGGTCGTGCCGACATCATTGACCGCAATGGAGTAATTCTAGCGACCAGCCTTCCGACGGCCTCACTTTTCGCCAATCCCCGTGAAATCCTGGACCGGCATGCGGCGGCCGACAAGCTGGTCTCGGTGCTGCCGGATCTCGACCGCGACGAGGTCGTGGCCAAGCTCGGTTCGCCATCGGGTTTCGTCTGGCTGCGCCGCAATCTGACGCCGACCCAGCAGTACGCGGTCAACCGACTGGGTATCCCCGGCCTGCGCTTTCACCGTGCCGAGCGCCGCGTCTATCCCCACGGCCGCCAAGCGGCGCACGTCCTCGGCTTTACCGACGTTGACGGCCGCGGAATTGCTGGCGCCGAACGTTACTTCAACACTCTCCTGCAGAGTGGCTCCGGAAACCTCCAGCTTTCCATCGACATCCGTATCCAGACCATCTTGCGGGAGGAACTGTCTGTGGCGGTGGCCGAGTTCGACGCCATCGCTGGCGCCGCAGTCGTGCTCGACGCCAACACCGGCGACGTGGTTGCCTTGATGTCGCTACCCGACTTCGACCCCAACAACCCCGCCGCTTTCTCCGGCCAAACCAGGTTCAACCAGGTCACCAAGGGCGTTTACGAGTTGGGTTCGATCTTCAAGGTGTTTACCGCGGCGATGGCGCTGGACAGCGGGACGGTGACCCTTGAGGACGGCTACGATACCTCGAAGCCGATCCGCATCGCCCGCTTCACGATCAACGACTACCACGGCAAGAAGCGCTGGCTGTCGGTGCCTGAAATCCTCGTTTACTCCTCCAACATCGGGGCTGCCAAAATGGCCCTGGACGTGGGCACCCAGATGCAACGGGCGTACCTCGGCCGATTGGGACTCCTCGACGCATCGGCGATCGAGTTGCCGGAGGTGGGGGCGCCTTTGGTGCCAGCACCCTGGCGCGATATCAACACCATGACCATCTCTTACGGTCACGGCATCGCCGTCAGCCCCTTGCAGCTCGCCGAAAGCGTGGCTGCCGTGGTCAACGGAGGGGTGCGCCGTGCCGCCACCCTTCTCAAGCAACATGCCGACGCGCCGCCTGCCGGGAGGCGGGTGCTGTCGGCCAAGACCTCCCGGCAGATGCGCTCTCTCATGCGTCTGGTGGTACGCCACGGCACCGGCAAGAAGGCGGATGCAATCGGTTACCGCGTCGGCGGCAAGACGGGAACGGCCGAAAAGCTGCGGGCCGAACGATATGACTCCCGGCTGCTGATCTCGTCCTTCGTTGGCGCCTTTCCCATGGACGCTCCGCGTTACGTGGTGCTGTGCCTGCTGGACGAGCCCAAGGGCCAGGAGAGCACGCGCGGCTACGCCACCGGCGGTTGGGTCGCCGCCCCGGTGGTGCGCCGCCTGGTGCGGCGAATTGCACCGCTCGCCGGTATAGCGCCGGCTCAGAGCGAAGAGTCGCCGTCGCCCGATCCTCCCCTTTTCGTTCCCGCCAGCGGCAAGCCGGCGAAGCTTCGGGGGCAGCGCGTTGTGGCTAATTGACCTGTTGGGAGGAGACCTGCCCGAGGTGAAGGACGAAGCAGGAACTGCAAACACGGACATCACCGGGTTGACCTGCGACTCCCGCCAGGTCGAACCCGGCTTCCTGTTCGCGGCACTGCCCGGCGCGCAAGCCGACGGCAGGGCATTTATCGGCGAGGCTCTGGGGCGCGGCGCTATCTGCGTTCTGGCCCCCTCGGGCACGCGGCTCCCTAAGGGGCCGCCGGTGTCCTTACTGGCCAGCGACAATCCGCGCCGCCTTTTCGCCCGGATGGCGGCGCATTTCTTTGAAAAGCAGCCGGCGACGATCGCCGCCGTTACCGGGACCAACGGCAAGACGTCGGTGGTATCGTTCGCGCGCCAGATATGGACGCGGCTGGGCCGCGCGGCGGGTAGCTTGGGAACCCTCGGCATCACCGCGCCGGAGGTGAAGGCGCCGGGACGCCTCACCACGCCCGACCCGGTGGAGCTGCACCGTCGCCTGCGCGACCTTGCTCTGCAGGGGACCGAGTGCCTGGCCCTCGAGGCCTCAAGCCATGGACTGGCCCAATACCGCCTTGACGGCGTCGAGGTCGCGGTCGGCGCGTTCACCAACCTGAGCCGCGATCACCTCGACTACCACGGCACCATGGCGGCCTACCAGGAAGCCAAGGCGCGCCTCTTCAGCGACATCATGAAGCCTGGCGCGACGGCCGTTCTCAACGCCGACGAGGCAAGCTTTCCCGTCCTCCGCGAGATCGTCAAGGGGCGCCGCCAGCGCGTTCTAAGCTACGGCGCGGCGGGCGCCGACGTTCGCCTGGACGCCATTGAATCCCTCGCCGAAGGCCAGAGGCTGACGCTGTATATAGAAGGACGGCCCCATACGGTGGACCTGCCGCTCCTCGGCGCTTTCCAGGCTTCAAACGCGCTTTGCGCCCTGGCCGTGGTCCTGGCCTGTGGCGAGGACCGCGAGGGCGCCGTCGCGGCGCTTTCGCACCTTGAGGTGGTCCGTGGCCGTGTCGAATTGGTGGCGCGTCATCCCAACGGCTCTCCCATCTATGTCGACTATGCCCACACCCCCGACGCCCTGGCCGCGGTGCTTTCGGTGCTCAGGTCCCACGTTACGGGCCGGTTGGTGGTGGTCTTCGGTTGCGGTGGCGACCGGGACGCCGGAAAACGCCCCGAAATGGGGCGTCGGGCGGCGGACCTCGCCGACATGGTCATCGTCACCGACGACAATCCGCGCCACGAGGGGCCGGCCGAGATTCGTCGCCAGATTCGTACCGGGTGTCCCAAAGCGCGGGATATCGGTGCGCGCCGGGATGCCATCGGGGCCGGCGTGTCGGAACTCGGCGCCGGTGATCTCTTGGTGGTCGCCGGCAAGGGGCACGAAACGGGTCAGATCGTGGGCTCCGAGACACGGCCCTTCGACGACGCCGAGGCGGCGCGTGCTGCCGTCAAGGAACTGGCCCCATGAGCGGCCCCAAAACCAGCCATGAGGGACAGGCACTTTGGACCGGCGCTGAGGTGGCGGCGGCGGTCGGTGGGCGGTGCACCGCTCCGTTCGACGCCACCGGGGTTTCCATAGACAGCCGCACGAGCCAGCCCGGCGACCTCTTCATCGCGCTGCAGGGACCTAGCTTCGACGGGCACGCCTTCGTTGCCGACGCCCTGTCCCACAATATAGCCGGGGCCGTCGTCTCCCACCTGCCGCTGGGCGTTGCCGAGGATGCGCCACTGGTGGTTGTCGGCGATACGCTGGAAGCCCTGGGCGAATTGGGACGGCACGCCCGTCTCCGTTCTCGGGCACGCGTCACCGGGGTGACCGGCAGCGTCGGCAAGACAGGTACCAAGGAAGCCCTGAAGCTGGCCCTCGGCGACCAGGGACCGACCAGCGCTAACGAGGGCAGCCTCAACAACCACTGGGGCCTGCCCCTAAGCTTGGCGCGCATGCCCGAAGACACCCGCTTCGGCGTCTTCGAGATGGGCATGAACCATGCCGGCGAAATCGAGCCCTTGTCCCGACTGGCTCGGCCCCACGTCGCCCTTGTCACCACCGTCGAGGCGGTGCACGGCGCCTTCTTTTCCTCGACCGACGAAATCGCCGACGCCAAGGCGGAAATATTCGCCGGCATGGAGGGTGGCGGCGCCGCGGTCCTCAACCGCGACAACCCGTACTTCGGGCGTCTCAAGACGGCGGCCAGGGCGCGGGACATAAAGGATATTCTCGGCTTCGGCGTCCACGCCGATTCGGTGGCCCGGCTCGTCGAGTTGAATATCGGCCCCGAATTCTCCGATGTGGTGGCCGAGGTGGCGGGCCACCGGGTGTCCTATCGCATCGGCATCCCGGGCCGCCATTGGGCGGTCAACAGCCTTGGTGTGTTGGCAGCAGTCCTGGCCGTGGGCGCCGACGTCGAGATGGCCGCCCAGGCGCTTCGCGCGCTCACCCCCACCAACGGCCGCGGCCGGCGCCATCGGGTGCGCATTCCGGGGGGCGCGTTTCGGGTTATCGATGAGAGCTACAATGCGAACCCCGCCTCCATGCGCGCCGCCATAGAAGTGGCCGGCCGCACGCCGCCGGATCCCGGGGGCCGCCGCTTCGCCGTTCTCGGCGACATGCTTGAACTGGGAAAGGAGTCGGAATCGTACCACGCCGACCTCGCCCCGGTGCTCGAGAATAACGGCGTCGATTTGGTGTTCACGGCGGGCCCTCATATGGCCCACCTGTGGGGCAAGCTACCGCCGCCGATGCGCGGCGGCCACGCCGCCAGTGCCGAGAAGCTGGCGCCGCTGGTGGTAAGCGCGGTGCGCCCAGGCGATGTGGTTACGGTTAAGGGATCGGCGGGTAGCCGTACCGGGCAGATCGTGCGGGCGCTGCTGGCCCTCGATACCGATGACAGCGGATACAACCCCCAGCGCGTGGTCAACGGGAAATAGGGGGCCGCCACGCATGCTGTACAACTTCCTCTATCCGCTCGCCGATCAATTCAGCGCCCTCAATGTCATTCGCTACCTGACGTTCCGCACGGGCGCCGCCGTCATTACGGCGCTCGTCCTGAGCTTCGTCTTCGGGCCTTATCTGATCCGCGTGCTAAAGAGTCGCCAAAATGGCGGACAGCCCATCCGTACCGACGGACCGGGAGGCCACGTGTTGAGCAAACAGGGCACCCCTACCATGGGCGGTTTTCTGATTCTGCTTGCGTTGGCCATCTCGACCGTGCTGTGGGCCGATCTCGGCAACAGGTACGTGTGGGTCGCCCTCGGCGTTACCGTCAGCTACGGCCTCATCGGATTCCTCGATGATTACCGCAAGATCGTAAACCGCGACAGCAAGGGATTGCCGGGTAAAGTCAAGATGGTGCTGGAGACGGCGATCGCCGTCGCCGCCACCCTGTGGATCATGCGAATCATGCCGGCCCCCCTAAGCGGCGCCCTCGCCGTACCCTTCTTAAAGGATTTGCTCATCGATCTCGGTTGGGTCTTCGTGGTGGTCGGCGCCGTGGTCATGGTTGGCTCGTCCAACGCGGTCAATCTCACCGACGGCCTCGACGGCCTGGCCATCGTCCCGGTGATGATCGTGGCCGGTGTTTTTGCCCTGATCGCGTACTTGGTGGGGCATACTGGGTTTTCCAACTACCTGCAGATTCACAACGTACCCGGAAGCGGCGAACTCGCCGTCTTTTGCGGCGCACTGGTTGGCGGTGGCCTAGGCTTCCTGTGGTTCAACGCGCCGCCGGCCAAGGTGTTCATGGGGGACACCGGCTCGTTGTCCCTGGGCGGCGCGCTCGGTGTCGTCGCCGTAATCACCAAGCACGAGTTGGTCCTCGCTATCGTCGGTGGCCTGTTCGTGTTGGAGACCGTCTCGGTGATCATTCAGGTGGTCTCCTTCAAGCTCACCGGGCGACGCATCTTCCGCATGGCGCCCCTGCACCACCACTTCGAGCAGAAGGGATGGTCCGAACCCACCATCGTCATCCGATTCTGGATCATCGCTTCCATCCTGGCCTTGGCCGGCCTGGCGACGTTGAAGCTGAGATGAGGGGGCCGGGTGTGATCGAGGTCGTTTCCTTGCAGGGTCGATTGGTCGCCGTCCTCGGGCTCGGCCGCGCCGGATTGGCCACGGCCAAGGCTTTGAATCGCAGCAACGCCGATGTCTGGGCGTGGGACGATGACGCTGAGGCGCGCCGTGTCGCCGCCGGGGAAGGCGTTCCCCTGGTCAACCTCCACGCCTGCGAATGGTCGGACGTTGCGGCGCTCGTCCAGAGCCCCGGTATTCCGCACACCCATCCCAGCCCCCACCTGGTCGCCGCCCTGGCCCGCGCGGCCGGGTGCGAGATCATCGGCGACGTGGAGTTGCTGGCGCGCAGCCAGCGCGACGCCCGATATATCGGGATCACCGGCACCAACGGAAAATCGACAACCACGGCCCTGATCGACCACGTCCTGGGGGCGGCCGGTCAGCACATCGAAGTGGGCGGTAATATAGGCACCCCCGCCCTGGCCATGGAGCCCTTAGGCAGCGACGGCACGTACGTTCTGGAAATGTCGTCGTACCAGTTGGAACTGTCACCATCCGTCACTTTCGATGTTGCGGTCCTTCTCAACATCAGCCCCGATCACCTGGAGCGCCACAGGGGCATGAGCGGTTACGTGGCCGCCAAAAAAATGATCTTTCAGGGCCAGACGGCGGCCCACACGGCCATCGTTTGTATCGATGACGCGCATTGCCGTTCCATATTCGAGGACCTCGACGCGGCGGGCGGGCAGGCGGTCATTCCGGTCTCCGGACACGCGCGCGCCGCCGGCGGCGTCTTCGTTTTCGACGGCGTGTTGCACGACGATACCGAAGGCCGCGCCGCGCCGGTGGTGGATTTGCGTGGCCTGACCACGTTGCCGGGTACCCACAACTGGCAGAATTCGGCCGCCGCCTATGCCGCCGCCAAGGCGGCCGGTGCCGCACCGCGCCTGATCGCCGAGGGCATCGGCACCTATTCCGGCCTCGCTCACCGCCAGGAACTGCTGAGGATCGTCGAAGGAATCGCCTACGTCAACGACTCCAAGGCGACCAACACCGACGCCGCGGCCAAGGCGCTGGCATGCTACGACAACGTCTACTGGATCGCCGGCGGGCAGGCCAAACACGGCGGACTGCAAGGCCTGGAACCCTTCATGGGACGGGTTCGCCACGCCTTTCTCATCGGCGACGCGGCCCAAGCTTTCGCCGACTCGTTGTGTGGCAAGGTGGACATCTCACTTTGCGGCGACCTCGAAACCGCCGTGTGGCGGGCCCGGGACACCGCTTTGCGGGAGGGCTTCGAGGACGCGGTGGTATTGCTTTCCCCGGCCTGTGCCTCTTTCGATCAGTTCGCCAACTTCGAGGCGCGCGGCGACGCCTTCCGCACCCTCGTCGAAGCCATGCCGGCCGGTCACGCCGGCAGGGCCGACGGCGGGCAGCCGGGAGGCCGGCCATCATGAACGCCTTGGCGCGCACCGACACCAGCCTATTGGGGCGCTGGTGGTGGACCGTGGACCGCTGGACTCTGACGGCGTTGTTCTTCATCGCCGCCTTCGGCGCCGTGCTGACCATGGCCGCGTCGCCACCGGTGGCCGAGCGCATGGGGCTGGAGACGTTTTATTTCGCACGCCGTCAGTTCGTGTTTCTTGCCTTGGGTTTCGTGGTGATGATCTCCACGTCGTTGCTGGCGCCGCGCGGCATCCGGCGGCTGGCCATTGCGAACTTCGCCGTCGCCCTCGTCCTGTTGGCGGCGATTCCCTTCGTGGGCGAGGAAATCAACGGGGCGACCCGGTGGATCAGGGCGGGCGGCCTGTCGGTGCAACCTTCCGAGTTCGTCAAGCCGAGTTTCGTCATCGTCGCCGCCTGGTTGTTCGCCCAGCGCCGCCTCGACGAGCGCTTCCCGGGATACGCCGTTGCCACCGGCCTGTTGTTGTTGTTGTTGTTGTTGTTGTTGGCGCAGCCCGATGTTGGCATGACCGTGGTCGTCGCCGCCGCATGGTCTCTTCAGTTCTTCGTCGCCGGGCTGCCCATGGCATGGGTGGCTCTGATCGCGACTTTGTTCGTGGGCGGCGGCGTCGCCGCCTACTTCACCTTCGGCCACGTGCAGGCCCGCGTCGACCGTTTCCTCGATCCTACGGCCGGGGAGAGCTACCAGGTGGGCCGCGCCCTCGAGGCGTTTCGCGAGGGCGGCATGTTCGGCCGCGGCCCCGGAGAGGGCCGCGTCAAGGACGTCCTACCCGACTCCCACGCCGATTTCATCTTCGCCGTCGCCGGCGAGGAGTTCGGCTTGTTCGTCTGTCTGGCCATCGTCGGGCTGTTCGCCTTTGTCGTGCTGCGCGGCCTTATCCGCGTCCTTCGCGAGGACGATTTGTTCGTTCTTCTTGCCGTTGGCGGCCTGCTCGCGCAGTTTGGCCTGCAAACAGTCATCAACATGGCCACTACCATTCGCCTGATGCCGCCCAAGGGCATGACACTGCCCTTCATATCCTACGGCGGCTCCTCGACCCTCGCCTTGGCGTTCGCCATGGGAGCGGTGCTCGCCCTCACCCGCGAGCGCCCGGGAAGGGTGCCATGACGCGGCTGCGCGCACCCCTGGTAGTACTCGCCGCCGGCGGCACCGGCGGGCATGTGTTCCCCGCCGAGGCTCTGGCTGCGGAGCTTAGGGCGCGGGGCTGCCGCATTGTCCTGGTCACTGACCGCCGGGGCAGTGCGCTCGGCGGTGAGTTGGACGAGTTCGAGATCCACCGTATCCGCGCCGGCAGCGTGGCTGGTAAGAGCTTCGCCGCCCGTCTGCGCAGCGCCCCTGAGCTTGCCGTCGGGATGTTGCAGGCGCGGCGCTTGTTGAAGCGCATAGCCCCCGACGTAGTGGTGGGTTTCGGCGGCTACGCCTCGGTACCAACCATGATGGCCGCGTCTTTCGGAGGTTTCCAAACGGTCACCCACGAGCAGAACGCGGTTCTGGGGCGTGCCAACCGCCTTCTGGCGTCCCGGGTGGCGCGCATCGCGACGTCCTTCGAGACGCTGGCTGGCTTGCCCGCCGGCGCCGAGCCGAAGGTGGTGCACACCGGCATGCCCATACGCCCGGCCGTCGCCGCCATGCGGGAGCGTCCCTATGCCGCAATCGCCGAGACGGGTGCCATCAACATCTTGGTCTTGGGCGGCAGTCAGGGCGCGCGCGTGTTCAGCCGGGTGGTCCCCGAGGCGCTGCACTGCTTGTCCGAGGCTTGGCGGCGCCGGCTCCACGTCGTTCAACAATGCCGTCCCGAGGACCTAGACGCCGTACGGTGCGCCTACGCCAAGATGAGAATCGACGCCGAAATCGCCCAGTTCTTCGCCGACGTGCCCGAGCGGCTGGCCGAGGCCCACTTGCTGATTGGCCGAGCCGGGGCGTCGACCGTGGCCGAGGTCCTTGTCGTCGGCAGGCCGGCTATACTAGTTCCCTATCCTCGTGCCATCGACGACCACCAGTCGGCCAATGCCCATGCTGTGGACGCCGCGGGGGGGGGCTGGCTGATGCCCGAGGACGCATTCGCGCCGGGGTCCCTGTCGGCGCGGTTGGAATCGCTCTTCGAGCTTCCCCATACACTGGTCAAGGCCGCCTCCGCCGGGCGCGCCACCTCCCTGCCCGACGCCGCTCGGCGCTTGGCGGACACCGTCTACGAACTTATGCCCAATGGCGAGTCCGAGGACAAGAGGGAAGCGGCATGAAGGCGCTTCCGCTAAACATCGGGACCATCCATTTCGTCGGCATCGGCGGAATCGGCATGAGCGGCATCGCCGAAATCCTGCACAACCTGGGCTACGCGGTGCAAGGCAGCGATCTCGCCGAGAACGCCAACGTCCGGCGCCTACGGGCCCTTGGCATCGCCGTCGCCATTGGCCACGGCGAAGAAAATCTGGGCAACGCCCAGGCCGTCGTCGTTTCCTCAGCGGTGAAGCTCGATAACCCGGAGGTCACCGCCGCCCGCAAGCGACTGGTGCCCGTGGTGCAGCGCGCCGAGATGCTGGGCGAGCTCATGCGCCTCAAGTGGTCGATCGCCGTCGGCGGCACCCACGGCAAGACCACGACCACATCGCTGGTCGCCGCGCTCCTCGATGCGGCCGGGTTGGACCCGACGGTGATAAACGGCGGCATCATCAACGCCTGGGGGTCCAATGCCCGCCTCGGCGGCGGCGACTGGCTGGTCGCCGAGGCCGACGAGTCCGACGGCACCTTCCTCAAGCTGCCGGCGACCATCGCTGTGGTCACCAACATCGACCCCGAGCATCTCGACCATTACGGGTCCTTCGAGGCGTTGTGCGCCGCCTTCGAAGCCTTCGTCGAGAACGTTCCGTTCTACGGTTTCGCGGCGCTGTGCATAGACCACCCGGAGGTGCAGGCCATGATTCCCCGGGTGGCAGACCGCAAGATCGTCACCTATGGCTTCAGTCCGCAGGCCGACATCCGCGGCGTTGACCTGCGCACGGACGTCGACGGCCCCAGTTTCGATGTCGTGGTGGCGGACCGCAAGACCGGCGAGGCCCAGGAAATTGGCGATCTGAAGCTGCCCATGCTGGGCGTCCACAACGTGCAGAACGCGCTGGCCGCCGTCGCCATTGCCAGCGAAATGGCCATTGACGAGCCAGTCTTGCGCCGCGCCCTGGCCGAGTTCAAGGGCGTCAACCGGCGCTTCACCAAGATCGGCGAAGTGGACGGAATTACCGTCATCGACGATTACGGACACCACCCAGTGGAGATTGCTGCTGTGCTGAAGGCGGCGCGCCTCGTCGCCCGGCGCCAGGTCATCGCCGTCGTTCAGCCGCACCGATATTCGCGGCTGCGCGACTTGTTCGAGGACTTCTGCACCTGTTTCAACGACGCCGACGCGGTGATCGTGTCCGATGTCTATGCCGCCGGCGAGGAGCCTATCGAAGGCATCAGCCGCGACACCTTCGTCGACGGCCTGCGCTCGCACGGGCACCGGATGGTGGTGGAACTGGAAACGCCCGAGGATCTTGCCGCGGCGGTCAACGACCTGGCGGCGCCGGGTGACGTGGTGGTGTGCCTGGGTGCTGGAACCGTCACCCAATGGGCGGGCGCTCTGCCCGGGCAACTGAGCGACCTGCGCGACGGCGGCGCGGCGCGCCAGGGGGAGGCGGGCGCATGATGGCGGCCAAGGTTCGAATTCCCCGTCTCATCGATCGGCTGCCCGCCGTACGCGGCGCCTATGAGGAGGGGGCGCCGCTGTCCCGGCTCACCTGGTTCCGCACCGGGGGGGCGGCCGAAGTCCTTTTCGAGCCCGAGGACGCCGAGGACCTAGCCCGATTCCTGACCGACAGAGAAGCCGATATCCCCCTCACCACGGTCGGCGTTGGGTCCAATTTGTTGGTGCGCGACGGCGGGGTGCCCGGCGTCGTGGTTCGCCTGGGCGGCATTTTCGCTAGCATCGAGGCGGAGGGGACGGAGATCAAGGCCGGGGCGGCGGCCATGGACGTTCATGTGGCCGCTGCGGCCCGCGACGCCGGCATCGCCGGCATGGAATTCCTCAAGGGCGTTCCCGGCACCATCGGCGGCGCCCTTCGCATGAACGCTGGCGCCTACGAGGCGGAGATCAAGGACGTGGTGGCCAGCGTCGAGGCGCTCGACGGGGCGGGGCGCGTCTATGTTCTCGGTGCGGCGGAACTCGGGTTCGGCTATCGCCGCTGCGCCGTTCCCGAGGACTGGATTTTCACCACCGCGCTGTTGCGGGGGCGCCCTGGGAAGCGGGCCGACATCGCTGGGCGCATGAAGGCCATCCAAGCGGCCCGCACCGACAGCCAGCCGCTCGGCGCGCGCACCGGGGGCAGCACCTTCACCAATCCGCCGGGCATGAAGGCCTGGGAACTGATCGAGCGTGCCGGATGCCGGGGGCTGCGCCGCGGTGGCGCCATGGTCTCGGAGAAGCATTGCAACTTCCTGGTCAACACCGGCAAGGCTACCGCCGCCGATCTGGAAGGCCTGGGCGAGGAGGTGCGCAGACAAGTATTCGCGGCCACGGGCGTGAAATTGGAGTGGGAGATCCGCCGCATTGGCGTCGCCGCCGCCATCAACCTGGAGGAGGCCCGGCGATGACCCGGCACGTGGCGGTCCTCATGGGGGGGTGGTCGGCCGAGCGCGAAGTGTCGCTGGTCAGCGGCGCCGCCATTTCCAAGGGCTTGCGGGAGTCCGGCTACCAGGTGAGCACCATCGACGTGCAGCGCGACGTGGGGGCCTTGCTGACCCGCTTGTATCCGCGCCCGGACGCCGTGGTCAACGCGCTCCACGGGCGCTACGGCGAAGACGGTTGTGTGCAGGGCTTGCTCGACATCCTGCAGGTTCCCTACACCCATTCGGGGCTCCTCGCCTCGGCCCTGGCTATGGACAAGCCCATGGCCAAGCGATTGTTCGCCAAAGCCGGCATTCCGGTCGCCGAGCACGAGATCGTGCGCCGCGAAGACGTCATGGCCGGCGACTTGATGCCTCGCCCCTACGTCATCAAGCCCCTCAACGAAGGTTCCAGCGTCGGCGTCCACATCGTCAGGGAAGGAGACAACGACGAACCATTCTGCGATGCGGCTTGGCCCTACGGGGACCAGGTCATGGTCGAGCCCTTCATTCAGGGAAAGGAGCTGACGGTGGCGGTGATGGGAGATAGGGCGCTCGGTGTCACGGAGATCACCACCAAACGGGGGTTCTATGACTACGACGCCAAGTACGCCGACGGCGGCTCGATTCACTTGGTGCCGGCGCCCCTCGGCAAGGCCGCCTACGAAGAGATCATGCGCCTCGCTCTGCTGGCCCACCAGACGCTCGGCTGCCGCGGGGTCACGCGGGCCGATTTTCGCGGCGACGAAGAGAGCGTCTATCTCCTTGAGATCAACACCCAGCCCGGCATGACGCCGACGTCCCTGGTCCCGGAACTGGCGGCCTACGCCGGGATATCCTTCTCCGAAATGTGCGCTTGGATGGTGGAGAACGCGACATGCGATTGATGAGTAGATTGATGGGCCTCTCCCTCAAATCCGGCAAACGACGGCGCCGCGCCGTACCACTTTGGCGCAGCCGCTGGGCGTTTGGCACCGTGGTGGCGCTGGCGCTGGGGTCAAGCGCCGGCGGCGGGTGGTGGATGTGGCACAGCGGCGCGGTTTCGAACGCCGCCGATCAGTTCAAGTGGAAGGTCATCGCGTTGTCGGCGGACGCCGGCCTGCGGGTACGGGAGATCCTGGTCATCGGGCGCCGCCAGACGCAGCGCGATGCCCTGCTGGGTGCCACCCGCCTGGCCGAGAACGAGCCCATCCTGGCATTCGATCCGGAGACCGTCAGACGGCGTATCGAGGCGCTGCCGTGGGTGCGTTCGGCCGTCGTCGAACGTAAGCTGCCGGGGACCGTCCTTTTGCATCTCGACGAACGTCGCCCGTTGGCGCTGTGGCAGCATCAGGGACGCTTTTCCCTCATCGACGAAGAGGGAAAAACCATCGAGGAACGTGATCTTGAGCGCTTCTCTGATCTCGTATTGGTGGTCGGCGAGGACGCTTCGGTGCACGCCGCGGCGCTTCTAAGAATGCTCAAGACCCAACCCGACCTGAAGGCCCTCGTCAGGGCCGCCGTCCGCGTCGGCGGGCGGCGCTGGAACCTGCGCCTGGAGAACGGTGTCGACGTTCAATTGCCCGAAGAAAATGCCGCCTTGGCGTGGGCGCGGCTGGCGCGTTACGAGCACATCCACCACGTGCTGGGGCGTGACGTCAAGGTCCTCGACCTGCGGTTTTCAGACCGCTTGATCGTGCGCAAATCGCGGCCTCCCGGTAATCCGAAGCTGCCATCCGGGCGCGAAACCTGAGGCCGGGCATGACACAAGAGAAGAGACGAAGGAACAGCCTATGAAGCACAGGACATCCCCATCGAAAAACCGTGGCGGTCTGATCGCGGCGCTCGACGTAGGCACCACGAAGATATGCTGCTTCATCGCCCGCGCCGATAGCGGGCGCGGATTGCGGATTGTCGGAATCGGCCATCAGGTTTCCGCCGGAGTCGGTTCCGGCAGCATCGTCGATATGGATGCCGCCGAGGTGGCGATCCGCGCCACCGTGGAGGCGGCGGAACAGATGGCCGAGGAAAACATCCGGGGCGTCGTCGTCAACGTCTCCTGCGGTTTCCCGCAATCGCGGCTCATTGCCTACGAGATTTCCATCGCCGGTCACAAAATTGGCGACGCGGACCTGCGCCGCGTGGCGGACGGGTCCGGGGAAACGGATGATATGGCGCAAGACCGGGAGGTCATACACGCCAACCCCGTGAGCTACAGCATCGACGGCACCCGAGGCGTGCGGGACCCGCGCGGCATGGTCGGCGAACGTTTGGGCGTGAACATGCATATAGTCAGCGCTGGCGCTGGAGCCATGCGAAACCTCGCCACCTGCGTCAGCCGCTGCCACCTCGAGATCGAGGGCCGCGTTGTCTCGTCCTATGCCTCGGCGCTGGCCTGTCTGGTGGATGACGAACGCCAGCTTGGCGTGACGGTGGTCGACATGGGCGGCGGTGCGACGACCATCGCCGTGTTTTTCGACGGAGAGATGATCCACACCGACGCCATCCCGGTGGGCGGCACGCTCGTGACCAAGGACATCGCCCGCGGGCTTTCGACGTCGCTTGCCGATGCCGAGCGCATTAAGACCCTTTACGGCAGCGTCAGCGCTTCGCCTTCCGACGATCGCGAGGTCATCAAGGTTCCCCTCATCGGCGAGGAGGACGAAAGAGAGATCCAGCAGGTTCCCCGCTCGATGCTTGTCGGTATCATCCGGCCCCGGCTCGAGGAAACCTTCGAACTGGTGCGTGCCCGCCTGGAGGCGGCTGGATTCGACAAGGTCGCCGGGCGCCGCGTCATGCTGACTGGGGGCGCCAGCCAATTACCAGGGGCGCGCGAGTTGGCCGGCCTAGTGCTCGAAAAGCAGGTGCGTCTAGGCCGTCCGCGGCCCATCGAGGGGCTCGCTGAAGCGGCTTCCGGACCCGCCTTCGCGACCTGTGTCGGACTTCTGAACCACACCGTGAACAACCGCGCGGAGGCGTCCTTCGGGGCGTACCGCCCAGTAGAGGAGCCGAACGGCCGTTTCGGTCGGCTCGGTCATTGGCTGCGTGGAAACTTTTAATTCGCAGGGGCCACCGGCCCTTGACCTAGACCACCGCGAACGTCGGACGCCTCCGACTGTCCGGTGGATGGACCTTGTATCGACAAACTTTCGGAGGGTGACATGACGATCAATATCAGCGTACCGAGCAATAACGAGACACCAGAGACGAAACCCCGGATAACCGTTTTCGGCGTCGGCGGGGCCGGCGGCAACGCCGTCAACAACATGATCCGCGCCGAATTGGAGGGGGTTGACTTCGTGGCCGCCAATACCGACGCCCAGGCGCTGTCCCAGTCGCAAACGGAGCGCCGCATTCAGCTTGGCGCCACCATTACTGAGGGCCTCGGCGCCGGTTCGCGGCCCGACGTCGGGCATGCCGCCGCCGAGGAGGCCATCGATCACATCGTCGAGGAACTGAACGGCGCCAACATGGCATTCATCACCGCCGGCATGGGCGGCGGCACCGGCACCGGAGCGGCGCCGGTGATCGCGCGGGCGGCGCGCGAGCAGGGAATTTTGACGGTCGGCGTGGTCACCAAGCCGTTCCAGTTCGAGGGTATCCACCGCATGCGCATCGCCGAATCGGGCATCGAGGACATCTCCCAGTTCGTCGACACTCTGATCATCATTCCCAACCAGAACCTGTTCCGCGTGGCCAACGAAAAGACGACCTTCGCCGATGCCTTCAAGATGGCCGACGACGTCCTTTACTCGGGGGTGCGCGGGGTCACCGACCTCATGATCATGCCTGGCTTGATCAACCTCGACTTCGCCGACATCCGCACGGTGATGAGCGAGATGGGCAAGGCTCTCATGGGCACCGGCGAGGCGGAAGGCGAACGGCGTGCCCTCGACGCCGCCGAAGCGGCAATCTGCAATCCACTACTCGACGACATTTCCATGAACGGGGCTTCAGGGGTCATCATCAACATCACCGGCGGCTTGGACATGACCCTGTTCGAGGTCGACGAGGCCGCCAACCGCATCCGCTCCGAGGTCGATGCCGAGGCGCGGATCATCCTTGGTTCCACCTTCGACGATAGCCTGGAGGGCAGGATGCGGGTTTCGATCGTCGCCACGGGGATGGACAGGGCTTCCCAGGCGCAACCGTCGCCAGCCGTCCTCGACGTCGTATCGTGGCGAGAACAAGCGGCAAAGGCCGCGGAAGAGGCTTCTTCGGCTACCGTCGTGGCCATTCACTCGGCGACGAGCGTGGCCCCTGAAGAACCGGATGGCGGTGCGGACAGCACGGGCGCCGGCTTGGCGGATAATGATGAGGCCGGTGAAGCGACGCCGGCGGAAGCGGAGCCAACCGTCGAGACAGCCGTTTCCGAAACCGCCGAAATATCGACCGACCATGCCGATGCCGAGCCGCGGCCCGAAGACGACTCGCAAAGTGTCGTCGATGCCAACGATGCCTTTATCCCGCCGCCGCCTGTCCAGCGCTCGGACGGGGACGATGGGTCTCCCGCCGACCCCTTTGCGGCGGCGGCGATGGCCAATGGCTCGGGCGAGTCGGAGAAGTCCACCGAAAGCAAGCCCGCTGTAAGCAAAGGCCTGAGCCTGTTCGAGCGAGTCACCGGTACCGGTCGCGCCGCCAAGGCGGCGGCCGAACCGGCCGTCCCCGCTACCGGGTTTCCGGAGGTCGCGGAGATGGCCGTGGACAACCAGTCGGGAATAGGCGGGCTGGACGCCGCCGACCGCGTTTCAGGATCTCAGTCCGAGGAAGACTTGCTGGATATTCCAGCCTTCCTGCGCCGTCAGGCGAACTGATCGTTAAGCCTTGAGAGAAGGTAACAATCGGTAACAATGTTTGATTTGAGCGCTTCAGGGAATGTTGATACACAACCTCTGAAGCGCTCTCTTCTCCGACTTAAGGATTGGGACCGCTGAAAATTTGAGACAACGTTGGCCAACGTCATAGACTCGCAAATGAATACGCCAAATGAATACGGTAAGAGTTGGGGGCAACAATAAGAACGAAAGGCGGCTATCAATTGGTTAATGGTCTGGACCACCTCGATACCCTAAACCAGAGAACGCTGATTTCCCCGGTCGCGTGCGACGGAATCGGCTTGCATACCGCCGCTGCGGTGGCCATGACCCTGTCCCCGGCCGACGCCGGCGTGGGGATCACCTTCAAGCGGACAGATATTGCCAGAAGCGCGCCCATCGCGGCACGCTGGGACCAGGTCGTCGATACGCGGTTGTGCACTACGCTCGGCAATGACGACGGTAACACCGTTTCTACCGTCGAACACCTGATGGCGGCGTTTTCCGGATGCGGTGTCGATAACGTCGTCGTTGAGGTCGACGGCCCGGAGCTGCCGATCATGGACGGCAGTTCGGCGCCGTTCGTCTCGATGATCGAGAGCGTGGGCCTCGTCGAACAACCGGCGCCGCTACGCATCATTCGCCTGCACAAGACCGTCACCGTAAGTGACGGCGAGCGTTTCGCCTCGCTCGCCCCGGGGGACGGATTTACCCTCGCTTTCGAGATCTCGTTCGAAAATCCAGCGGTGGCCCGCCAGACCATCATGGTCGGCTTGGTCAACGGCACCTTCAAGCGGGAGCTGGCAAGCGCTCGCACGTTTGGGTTCCTCGACGATGTCGAGGCGATGCAGGCCGCCGGTCTTGCCCGCGGCGGTTCACTCGACAACGCCGTCGTCATCAGCGGGGATAGCATCCTCAACGTGGACGGTCTGCGCTACGAGGACGAGTTCGTGCGCCACAAGGCGTTGGACGCGATTGGCGATCTGTTCCTCGCCGGCGCGCGGATTACCGGCCGCTTCGAGGGGGTCTGTTCCGGGCACGACATGAACAATCGTCTCCTGCGCGCCATGTTCGCCGATGCAGAAGCATGGAGCCTCGTGACCGTCGGCGCCGATGAGGCCGAGGCCGCCTCCCAGGTCGTTGGCGAGCCGGTGTGGACGGCCGAATCCGACCAGCCAAGAGTCGCCTTCACCGCTTGAGCGCCCGGGTGGTGCTTGCCGCCGACCGATTCCATTCTTGATTTGCTCCGGAATTGCCGTTGCCGTGCGACGGTGGATTTGGTTGCCGTGGCCTATTCATAGATACGGCGCCAGCGTGATATAGTGCAGCGGTTAGCGGGTGGCTGTTTCACCGACGCCCGCATCGACTATTTCAACGGCGTGAAACCATGAATCGCGGCTTACTGCATTTGGGCTTACTCGCGGCGCTCTCAGCCGCGATTACGTTGGCTGCGTGTGTCGACAAGGATAAAGCGGTTTATACCGAGCGGACGACCGACGACCTCTACAATAGCGCCATGGACTCTCTGGAGGCAAAAAAATACAAAAAGGCGGCAGGTCTTTTCGATGAGGTGGAGCGCCAGCATCCTTATTCCGTGTGGGCGACCAAGGGCCAGTTGATGGCCGCCTACAGCCTCTATCAGAGCAATCAGTATGACGAAGCCATCGTCGCGCTGGACCGTTTCATCCAGCTCCATCCTTCCAACAAGGACACGTCCTACGCCCTTTATCTCAAGGCACTCAGCTATTACGAGCAGATCTCCGACGTCGCCCGGGACCAGAAGATGACCGAGTTGGCGATGAAGACGCTGAACGAGTTGGTCACCCGTTATCCTAGCAACAAATACGCCCGTGACGCCAAGATCAAGATCGTCTTAACCCACGGCCACCTGGCGGGAAAGGAAATGTCGGTCGGTCGCTACTACCAGCAACAGGGCAATTACCTGGCGGCCATCAACCGCTTCAAGTCGGTCATCGACAATTATCAAACCACCACCCACGTGCCCGAAGCCCTGCACCGGCTGACCGAAACCTACTTGACCATCGGCGTCGAAGAGGAGGCGCGCAGGACGGCGGCCGTCCTTGGCCACAACTATCCGGGCAGCGGGTGGTACGTTGACACCTACGCGTTGTTTGGCGGCGCTGGTGTTCCCATCGGGGATGTGACGGAGGAAGGGCGCGAAGACGATGTTGAGGAGAAAAAGCCCTGGTACAAGTTCTGGTGATCTTGGAATGTTGCGTACCCTCTCGATCCGCGACGTCGTCCTCATGGAAAAACTGGACATCGACTTTCATTCAGGGCTGTGCGTGCTCACCGGGGAGACCGGGGCCGGCAAATCGATTCTCCTCGATGCCCTGGGCCTGGCGCTTGGCGTACGCGCCGACAGCGCTCTCGTGCGTCATGGCACCAAGCAAGCAAGCGTCGCCGCGGAATTCGATATCGACGCCGATCATCCGGCGTGCCGCGTCCTTGCCGAACATGGACTGGACGGTTTTGGCGACACCTTGATCCTGCGCCGCGCTCTCGGCGCGGACGGCCGCTCCCGCGCCTTCGTCAACGACCGGCCGGTCAGCGTTTCACTGCTCAGGCAGGTCGGCGCCGCCCTCGTCGAGATCCACGGACAGTTTGAAAGCCAAAAGCTGCTGAGCCCGGCGGCCCACCGCGCCTTGCTAGATTCCTATGGCAACCTCGACGAGGCCGCGGATCATACTGTGGAAGCATACGGCGCCTGGCGCGCCGCCACCGAGGCGCGCGCTGCGGCGGAACAAGCGTGGGAAGGTGCGCGCCGCGACGAGGAGTTCCTGAGGTATGCGGTGGATGAGTTTGCCGCCCTCGATCCCCAGCCCGACGAGGACGCGGCTCTGGCTACGGAGCGCGCGGTGCTCATGCATGGCGAGAAACTTCTCGAGGCCCTGAACAATGCCGTCACCGAACTGGGGTCGGGCCAGGGTGTCGAGGCTTCCCTGCGCGGCGCGGCACGTCACCTGGAAAAAGCCGCTAAGAAAGCGGGAGGCCGTCTCGACGGGGTCATCGCGACCCTCGACCGGGCGGTGATCGAGGCCGCCGAGGCCTCGGCCGGGCTCGAGCGGCTGAGTGGCGCCCTCGACCTAGATCCCCGCCATCTGGAGGGGGTGGAGGAACGGCTGTTCGCGCTGCGCGCCCTGGCCCGCAAACATGGTGCGGAGGTGGACGACCTTCCGGCCACCGGCGAACGCCTGAGGGCGCAATTGGCGACGCTGAAGGACGGCGGAGCCGCCGTTAAAAGGCTGCGTCGGGACGAGGCGGCGTCGCGCGACGCCTTCATCCATGCGGCGGGCAACTTGAGCGCCCAGCGCCGCGAGACGGCGGCGCGACTGGACGAGGCGGTCGCCCGGGAGCTCGGCCCCCTCAAGCTTGGCAAGGCCGTGTTTGCCACCCGCGTCAAGCCCCTCGACGAGGGCGATTGGAGCGAGCGTGGCGCGGACAGGGTCGTCTTCGAGGCCGCCACCAACTCCGGAACGCCGCTAGGGCCCCTCAACCGTATCGCGTCCGGCGGCGAGTTGGCGCGCTTCGCGTTGGCCTTGAAGGTGGTGCTGGCCGGTGCCGACCCGGTGCCGACCATCATCTTCGACGAGGTGGATAGCGGTGTGGGCGGTGCCGTGGCGGCGGCCGTCGGCGAGCGCCTGGCTAGGCTGGCCGAAGACTTCCAGGTCGTGGGCGTAACCCACTCGCCCCAGGTTGCGGCGCGTGGCGTCCACCACTGGCTGGTTTCCAAGGCCGACGCCGAGCCCGGTATCCGGACCACCGTGGATGCCCTTTCCAAAACCTCCCGTAAGGAGGAGATTGCGCGCATGCTGGCGGGGGCGCGGATCACCGACGCGGCACGCGCCGCCGCCGACAGTCTTCTGCAGGGCCACGAGGCGTGAGCGAAACGCCCGCCGAAAGACCCGTCGGCGACTTGAGCCGTGAGGAAGCGGTGGCGGAGCTCGAAGCACTCGCCGGCGAGATCGCCGCCCACGACAGCGCCTACCATCAGGACGACGCGCCCCTCGTCGGCGACGCCGAATACGACGCACTCAGGCGCCGCAACGATGCCATCGAGGCCCAGTTCCCCGATCTGACGCGGCCCGACAGCCCGTCGCACCGGGTCGGCGCCCCGGCGGCGACCGGCTTCGCTAAGGTCGCCCACACCATCCCCATGCTATCCCTCGGCAACGCCTTCGACGAGGCGGACGTGCGCGAGTTTCACGCGCGCATCCGGCGCTTCCTCGGCCTCGCTAAGGCCGAGCCCGTGGTCCTGGTCGGAGAACCCAAGATCGACGGGCTGTCGGTTTCCGTCCGATACGAGCAGGGAAGCTACACGCTTGGCGCTACCCGCGGCGATGGCCTGGAAGGGGAAAACGTGACCGCCAACCTGAGGACCGTCGACAGCCTGCCCGAAACCTTGAAGGGAAAGGCGCCGGATACCCTGGAGGTGCGCGGCGAGGTCTACATGCAAAGGGACGATTTCGCCGCCCTTAACAGGCGCCAAGAAGCAGCCGGGAGAAAGGTATTCGCCAACCCCCGCAACGCGGCGGCCGGTGGCCTGCGGCAGCTCGATCCGGCGGTGACGGCAGAGCGGCCTTTGAAGATATTCCTCTACGCGCCAGGCGAAATCAGCACGCCGGTCGCCGAGACCCACTGGGATTTTCTGGACCGGCTTCGGGGTTGGGGGTTCCCCATCCACGACCTTGCCCGTCGGCTGGAGAGCGTGGAGGCATGCCTGGAATTCTACCGCGAGATGGAGGGGCGGCGCGCCGAGCTTCCCTACGACATCGACGGCATTGTCTACAAGGTCGACCGCTTCGATAGGCAGGAACGGCTTGGTACCGTTAGCCGTTCGCCGCGCTGGGCTATCGCCCACAAGTTCCCCGCCGAAAGGGCAGAGACGGTGGTCCAGGAGATCACCGTTCAGGTGGGCCGCATGGGCACGCTGACCCCGGTGGCCCGGCTCGAACCAGTCACTGTGGGCGGCGTCGTGGTGTCGCGCGCCACCCTTCACAACGAGGACGAAATTACCCGCAAGGACGTGCGCGCCGGCGATAGCGTGCTCGTGCAGCGGGCCGGCGACGTGATCCCTCAGGTGGCCTCGGTGGTTGCTGGGAAACGACCTGCCGTCAGCGAACCCTTCAAATTTCCGGAGTTCTGCCCACAATGCGGTAGCCGCGTCGTGCGCGAGGAGGGAGAGGTCGCCCGGCGCTGCACCGGCGGCCTGATCTGTCCGGCGCAGGCTGTCGAAAGGCTGAAGCACTTCGTATCCCGCGACGCCTTCGATATCGAAGGCCTGGGGGGCAAGCACATCGAAGCCTTTCGGAAGGGCGGGTTAATCGCCTCGCCGGCTGACATCTTCCGGCTTTATGAGAAGAGCGGCGACATCGAAACGCGCCAGGGGTGGGGTTCGAAATCGGTGGAGAATCTCATCGCCGCCATTCGCCAGCGCGCCACCATCGGCCTCGACCGCTTTATCTACGCGCTCGGCATCCGTCAGATTGGTCAGGCGACGGCGCGCTTGCTCGCCAAGCATTACGGCTCGTTGGCGGAATGGCGGCACTCCATGGGGGCGGCCCAGGACCCGGAGTCCGACGCCTACGGTGATCTGGTCGATATCGACGGCATCGGCCCCTCGGTGGCCGGCGATATCCTTGCTTTCTTCGCCGAGGCCCATAACCGCGATGTGCTTGAGGACCTAGTGACCCTGTTGGCTGTCGAGGACTTCGTGCTGCCCGACGCCGCCGATTCGCCCCTCGCCGGAAAGACAGTGGTGTTCACCGGCGTCCTGGATAACATGTCGCGCGGCGAGGCCAAGGCTCGGGCCGAGGCGCTCGGCGCCAAGGTGGCCGGCACGGTGTCGAAGAAGACGGACTACGTGGTGGTCGGCGCCGATGCCGGCTCCAAGGCCAGGAAGGCCGCCGAACTCGGCGTTGCCGTGCTCGACGAGGACGAGTGGAAGGAGATGATCGGAGGGTCCAGATAGGGCGGCCTCTGGACGCCGCTCAGTGCAGCCTCTCGGGCAAATCCTTGATGGCGTCGTCGACGAGCGCGTCGGCCTTTCGGCCGGTGAGCTTCTCGGCAAGCAGGTGGCGCGTCGCCTCGAGCGCGACGTCTACGGCCTCGCCGCGCACCTCGGCGACGGCCTTGGCCTCGGCCTGGGCGATTCGTTCCATGGCCATCTGTTCGCGCTGTTCCACCGCCTTTTCTTGATCAGCGGTGGCCCGTCCGCCCATTCTCTCGGTCTCCCGCCGAGCGTGGTCGACGATTTCCTCGGCTTCCTTGACGGCGTCACGCTGCTTTCGTTGGTAGGAGGCGAGTAGGTCTTGTGCTTCCTCGCGCAGGCGCTGGGCTTCTTCGATGCGCTCGGCGATGGTTTGCGAGCGCTTGTCGAGGGCGGTGGTGACGAAGCGCAAGAATGGCCTGATGATGGCGGCCACGGTGATGACAAACGCCACCAGGACCCAAAATTCAGGAGCCACGTAGAAGGCTTCGGTTGTTCCCGCTACCGTTTCCGCCGCCAGGGCGCTCATCATCGGCGTCCTCGCAAGGTGGCCTCGAGGGCGGCGTTCACCGCCTTCTCGTCGGTGGCCTCACCCAATAACTTGGCGGCCGCCTCGCCGACGACGTCGGCCACCATCTCGCCGACGTGGGAAAGAGCTTCCTGCTTGGCTCGGGCGATGCGCTCCTCGGCGGCATCGATCTCGCCGGCTAGGCGCTCGGCAACCTCGGCGTGGCGCTTTGCCGCCGTCGTCGTCAGCCGCTGGCTCGTTTCGTGCAGAATCTCCTGGGCTTGGTCGCGGGCATCGGCCAGCGCCTTTTCGTAAGCCTCGGCGGCGATTTTGGCATCGGCCTTCAGGCTGGCGGCCTTCCCCAGATTGTCGTCGATTCGGTCCTGGCGCTCTTCCAGGACACGAGCGATGCGCGGCAAGGCCACCCTCGCCATCAATACGTAGAGAACGGCGAACGAGATGGCCAGCCAGATGACCATCGATGGATATTTGGACGTGTCGAGTTGCGGCAAGCCGGCGGCCAGCGCTGGCCCGGTGCCGGCGCCCAGCGCCGCTACCAAAAGCGCTGCCTGGGTTAGAACGGTATGCATGGCGTGTTCCCGCCGGACGGCCGCCGCCCGCCGCCACCGAGGGCGACCAGGCCGTTTCCCGGCCTTAGGTGAACAGGATCAGGAAAGAGATCAAAAGCGCGTAAAGGGCCACTGCCTCGACCAGCGCGAAGCCCAGCATGGCCAAGCCAAACACCTGGCCGCGGGCCGCTGGATTACGCGCTATGGAGCCGATCAGGGACGAAAAGATATTGCCGATGCCGGCACCCACGCCGCCAAGGCCGATAACGGCCAACCCGGCGCCAACCATTTTTGCCGCATCAAGTTCCATGGTTTTTTTCCTTCGGTTCTCTGGTTTGTTTCGGGCGCCCGGCAAGATGTCGGACAACACCTAATGCAAATGTATCGCGTCGTTGAGATAGAGGCATGTGAGAATCGTGAACACGTAGGCCTGCAAGAATGCCACGAGGAATTCGAATCCGGTCAGCGCCACGTCCACGGCGAGCGGCGCCCATCCTCCGATAATGCCTAGCGGCACCACGAAACCAGCGAAGACCTTCAACATGGTGTGTCCCGCCATCATGTTGGCGAACAGCCGGATGGAAAGGCTGACCGGCCGCGACAGGTAGGACAGAATTTCGATGGGAATGAGAATGGGCGCCATCACTACCGGCACGCCCGGAGGCAGGAAGAAGCTGAGGAAATGTATCCTGTGCCGGATGATGGCGACGATGGTGACGCCCACGAACACGAAGATCGCCATGGCGAAGGTGACGATGATGTGGCTGGTCGGAGTGAAGCTGTAGGGGATGAGGCCGATCATGTTGCCGAACAGGATGAACATGAACAGCGAGAACACGAATGGGAAGTACCGGCGCCCCTCGCTGCCCACGTTGTCGCGCACCATGCCGGCGATGAATTCGTAACTGAGTTCGGCGAGCGACTGCCAGCGGCCAGGCACGAGGGAGCGCCGGCGCATGCTGGCGGTCAAAAAGAAGGTGACGGCAAGCACGGCGATGACCATGAACAGGCTGGCGTTGGTGAACGACGCGTCGATGCCGCCCAACTCGACAGGTACCAGTGCGTTGACCTCGAATTGCTTCAGGGGACCGGCCACGGAGCTCCCCTGGGGTCGCGGGGGCGCCCCCCGCATTTGGAATCGGGGGGACACCCCCCGGTGGCCCCCCGGGTGTTGTCCCATTCGCTATCACGTCGGCACATCGCCGTTATCCTTTTTCGCCTGCCGTTTTCTTTCGGTCGGTTTTCCGTAACCGGGGCCGAGCCCGATGCCGCTCGCCGCGCGGTAAACGTTCAATACTCCGGCGGCGGCGCCGAGGAAAAAGAAAGCGACCAAAAACCACGGCCCCGTTCCCAGCCAATTGTCGAGCAGGAGGCCAATTCCTACTCCGACCACCAGGGCCGCGACCAACTCAACTCCGATACGGAAGGCTATTCCAAAGCCCGCCATCGGATTTGCGGCGTCCTCACCCGCATCCGATGCCGATGGACCTCCTTCGGTCCGCGCCCTCCGCAAGCGGGCATCGAACTCATCGAGGCGATTTGGATGCTTATCCTCGCCCATCGCGAAAATGTACGGAAATCCCCCCTCCAAGCGGGTTCGTCCCCAACGCGCGGGGCAAGGTAAAGAGCGGGTGATAGCCTGTCAAGGTGGAAAACATCAGAGGTAACTAGTTGAAAATAAAAAAATAAATGACAGGCTGTGTCTAGGCGATGGCCCTCAGCTGTTCCGCCTCCGTGAGGTCGACGGACACCAGCTGGGAGGCCCCCCATTCGGCCATGGTGACGCCGAAGAGGCGGTCCATGCGGGCCATGGTCATGCGGTGGTGGGTGATGATCAAGAAGCGTGTCTTGCTGGAATGGGCGATGTCCTCGACCAGACGGCAGAAACGATCGACATTGGCGTCGTCGAGGGGGGCGTCGACCTCGTCGAGAACGCAGATGGGCGCAGGGTTGGTGAGAAAGACGGCGAATAGGAGGGATAGGGCGGCGAGCGCTTGTTCGCCGCCCGACAACAGCGAGAGTATCTGCAACCTCTTGCCGGGCGGGCTTGCCATGATCTCCAGTCCGGCCTCCAGGGGATCATCGGATTCGGTGAGCTGGAGGTGGGCGCGGCCGCCGCCGAACAACCGTTCGAAGAGTTCCTGAAAATGCTTGTTCACTTCGGTGAACGACGCCAGTAGGCGCTCACGGCCCTCGCGGTTCAACTCGTTGATGCCTTGGCGAAGCTTTTCGATGGCCTTGACCAAATCGCCGCGTTCGGCCTCGAGGGAATCGATTTGCTCCCTGAGTTCGGCCGACTCTTGTTCGGCGCGCAGATTTACCGGTCCCATGGTATCGCGTTCTCTGAGCAGGCGTTCGACACGCCTTTCCGCGGCCTCGAGTTCGGGCGGCTCAACGTCCTCCGAAAGCTCGGCGATTTCACGGAGCTGGTCGGGAACGCAGTCGAGCCGCTCGGCGGCGCGCTCGCTTATTCCCTGGCACACCAACTCGCATTGCTCGATGGCGCCGCTCCGCCGCACCTTTTCTTCCCGGCGCTGGGCAAGCTCGGTTTCGGCCTCCTTTAAGGCACGGTCCACCTCGGCGAGGCGGCTTTCGCCCTCGGCTAGGCGGTCGCCGGTGGCGCGGCGCTTTTCCTCGGCATCCTCGACGGCGCCGAGGAGCTTGCGGCGCTGGGTGTCGATCTCTGCGGGCCGCGCCGACAACCGCTCGAGTTCGGCAATCGCCGCCTCGCGCCTTTCCTTCAAGTGTCCGAGGCGCCCAGTGGCGCCGTTGCCGCGGGCCCGCCAAGACTCCTCCTCGCGGGCCATGTCGTCGAGGCGCCGCTGGCGGCCCTCTGCCTCTCCGACCAAACGGTCATGGGCTGCTTGGTATTCGAGCTGAAGGGCGCGCCCCTCGGCCAGTTCGCTCCTGAGTTCGCCGAGGTGCTCGCGGCGGTCCCGTGGATCGGGCAGCGCGGCCAGGGTTTCGGTCGCCGCCTCGATTTGCGCCTCGGTCTCGGCGGTCTCGGCGGCGATGGCTTCGGCGGCCTCGGCAAGCGCGGCAAGGCGCGAAACGTGCTCGGCCGCCCGCTCGCGCAGGATACTTTCGGAATCGCGGGCGGCGATATGGGCGGCGTCGGCTTGGCGCGCCGTGTCGCGGGCCGCCTTTTCCTCGGCCGCCGCCGCTTCCGCCGCCGCGCTGGCCTGGCCCGCCCGGCCTTCGGCCTTGGTCACGTCGCCCTTGGCTTCGGCGAGCCGTTCGCGTACGTCCTTCAGGCGGTTGCGTTGCTCGAGGCGCGCCACCGCCGTCGTCGTGGCAGAGGCCGAAACAAAGAACCCGTCCCACCGCCACAACGCGCCATCACGGTTGACCAGGCGTTGACCCTGGATTAGCTGGCCGTGCAGCGCGCTTCCTTCGTCCTCGCCAGCCACCACGCCAACCTGCGACAACCGGCGTTCCAGAGATGCCGAACCGGTGACGAATTTGGCCAGCGGCGAGGTTCCGGCGGGCAAGGGCGGCGGCGCCTCGAAAGGTGCCAGGGTACGCCAATGGACCGGTGCCGACTCGTCGGCGGGGGCCGAAAGGTCGTCGCCCAACGCCGCACCCAGCGCCACTTCGTACCCCACCTCGACGGTGATGGAGTCGATGAGGGGTGGCCAAAGATCGGTCTTTCCGGCGTCGAGAATATCGGTCAGGGCCTGTGCCTCGGCATCTAGCCGGGCCGCCGATGTTTCGGCTGCTTGCAGCCCAGAAAGGGCGGAGGTGGTGGTCACCGACGCCTCCGCGCGGGCGTCCTCGGCCGCTTCGGCGCTAGTTCTTGCCTTTTCCAACCCCTCGCGCGCTTCGGAGAGTGCTTCGCCGGCCGCCTTCAGCACTTGGCCGTCCACTGCCTCGGCCTCGAGGGCGGTGCGCTGTCCGGCGATGTCGCCAGCGCGGGCGGTAAGACGTTCCTTGCGTTGGTGCAGTTCGGCAACACGGTGCGACAGACTATCGCGGCGCGCCTCGTCGTCGGCGACCTGCTCGGTAAGCTCGGCGAGCTGGCGGTCTAGGGCACCCACTTTTTCGCCCACTTCGGCTAGGCGCTCCCCAGCCTCGGTCAGGGCTTGCGCTTCGCCGTTCCTTGCCGTCTCGATTTCCCATCGCTCGACTTCGAGGCACTTCATGGCGGCGGTGGCCTCGTCGGCGAGGCCCGTTTCCCGTTCGATGTCGGCGTTCACATGGTCGAGACGGGTCTGGCTTTCCTGGCGCTCCGTCTCGACCCGCTGGCTTTCGGTCTCGAGGCCGTCACGGGCCAGGACCAGTCGCTGCAACTCGGCGGCGGCCTCCGCTTCCGCTTGGCGGAACGCCGGCAAATCGCTCGCCGTTTCGCCTTGGCGGGCGGCGACGGCGGCGGCGCGGCGCGTCAGTTCGGTGACTTCGGTATCGGCCTCGGACAATCGCTCGCGCCCCGATTCCAATTCCTCCTCGGCGGCCAGCCAGCGGACCAGGTAGAGGGCCGCCTCGGCGCGTCGGATGTGGTCGCTGATGTTGCGGTATCGGGTGGCTTGCCGGGCCTGCTTCTTCAAGCTGTTGAACTGCACCTCCAAGGTGCCGAGGACGTCGTCGAGGCGGGTCAGGTTGGTTTCCGCGGCGTGCAGCCGCAACTCGGCCTCGTGGCGGCGCGAATGCAATCCCGTTATGCCGGCGGCTTCTTCCAGCAGGGCCCGGCGCGCCGTCGGCTTGGCGGCAATCACGGCGCCGACGCGGCCCTGGCTGACCAGGGCGGTGGAGCGTGCCCCGGTCGCCGAATCGGCGAACAGAAGTTGCACATCGCGGGCCCGCACTTCGCGGCCGTTGACCCGATAGGTGGAGCCGCTGCCACGTTCGATGCGGCGGCTGATTTCGATATCCTCGAAATCGTTGAACATGGCGGGCGCCGAACGCACCGCGTTGTTGAGGTAGATCACCACCTCGGCGATGTTGCGCGGCGGCCGGTTGGCGGTGCCGCCGAAGATAACGTCGTCCATTTCGCCGCCGCGAATCTGCTTGGCGGAGGTCTCACCCATGGCCCAGCGCAGGGCTTCCACCAAGTTGGACTTCCCGCAACCGTTGGGGCCGACGATCCCGGTCAGGCCGGGCTCAATCAAGACGTCGGTGGGGTCGATGAACGACTTGAACCCCGAAAGGCGCAGTTTGTTGAATTGCAGCAAAGTCCCGTCCCTAGCGCTTCTTGGCGACGGCTTCGTCAAGGATTTTCTGGAACTCTCCGAAGGGAAGGGTGCCGGGGACGACCTTGCCATCAATGACGAAAGTGGGCGTGGAATTGATGCCGAACTTGTCTTTCGCCGCCGCCGCGCGCTGCCGGATGGCGGTCATCAGACCCTCGTTGTTCAGGCAATCGCCCACGTCGGTCTTCGAAAGCCCGCCAAAACGGACGACGCGCTCAAGCTCTGTCAGGGGATTGTTGGAGCGCGCCCACGTCTCCTGGCTGCGGAAGAGGACTTCCAGCATCCCGAAGTACCGGCTGTCGCCGCTGCAGCGCGCCAACATGGCGGCCGCCAGCGCCAGCGTGCCCAGCGGGAAGTCCTGGTAGACCAACCGCACCTTGCCAGTATCTATATAAGCTTTCTTTATTCGGGGCAGGGTCTCCTTGTGAAACAACGCGCAATGGGGACAGGTCAGCGACGAATGTTCGATCATCGTCACCGGCGCGTCTTCCTTGCCCATGGCCTTTTCCGCCAGGGCCTCTTCCAGCGAAACCACGCCGGCGCCAGCGTGGGTGACGCTCAACAGGCCGATGAAAAACGCGATTCCTACAACACCTTGGCGCAATTCCGCCTCCAAAACACAAGATATAGAGGACTATAATTCCACGCCAACCCCTCTTCAAGCCCCCATGCTGATCGTCCGCCGGCCCTGTCCACCATTTGCGGCGCGAAATCCGCTCATCTTCCCGATTTCTCGTGTCGGGATGCGAGCACGGCGCGGCCCAGTCCCTTGAGGGCCGACTTCAACTCATCATCGTCGACGCCCGCGAGCCGCTCTTCAAGGTCCTTTTCCTCGCTGGAGCCCAAAGGGCGGTGCCTTGACGGGGAAACCGTCTTCCTGGGCGGCAGGGGCCCTTGGATCAACTTCAGGCGGGCCACCGCCCGGTAACCGAAATAACCGTTGATCCGCTCGACAATCTGCGGCTCGAAATGCTGGATTTCGGTGGCGTGGCCGCCGCCGTCGACGCGAAGGTGAAGTATCCCCTCGCGTCGCGCGCCGCGCTCGAAAACGATGCGCTCGGGCGAGGAGTGCTGGGCGAGTACGGTCCCGACGACGGACGGCCAGTCGCCGATCACCGCGCCTTCGGCGAAGCCGCGCCGGCCGAACAATGGCTTGGTGATGCGGTCCACGGTCGCTGCTAGGGCGCGTGGCACGCCGCTTCTTCTAGTCATTCAATGCCCATACACAGGTTCCTCGCCGCACGGTCAAAAGGTATGGTAGGGACATGTCCCCTCCGGCTCAACAGGACATTGCTAGGCCTCCAGCCCTGCGCCGCCGCCTGCTGGTCTGGTACGACCGCCATCGGCGGACGCTGCCGTGGCGGGTGCCGCCCGGCGCCACCGCCGCCCCCTACCGGGTGTGGCTTAGCGAAATCATGCTCCAGCAGACAAGCGTGGCCACGGTCATCCCCTACTACAACGACTTCGTGACCCGCTGGCCCGACGTCGAGGCGCTGGCCGCCGCCAGCACCGACGAGGTGCTGCACGCTTGGCAGGGGCTCGGTTACTACGCCCGGGCGCGCAACCTGCTGCGCTGCGCCACCGTCGTCGCCGGCGACCTAGGCGGACGATTTCCCAACAACGAGAAGGACTTGCGCCGGCTCCCGGGAATCGGCCCCTACACCGCCGCCGCCATCGCCGCCATCGCCTTCGGGTGCCGTACGACGCCAGTGGACGGCAACGTCTTGCGGGTGATGGCCCGGTTTTTCGCGGTGGACGAACCGCTGCCCGGCGCTGGCGTGGTCATCGCTTCCCTGGCGGTCGGTCTGACGCCTGGTACCCGGTCCGGCGACTTCGCGCAGGCGCTGATGGATCTGGGTGCCACCGTATGCGTTCCGCGGCGCCCGGCTTGCGGCGAGTGTCCGTGGGAGGGCGCTTGCGCCGCTCGCCGCATGGGACGGACCGGGGAGTTGCCGCGCAAATTGATGCCCAAGACCAAGCCGATGCGTCGCGGCGTGGCCTTTTGGTTGCAGCGCGCCGACGGCGCGGTGCTCATCCGCCGCCGCCTCGAGAAGGGACTTCTCGGTGGCATGATGGAATTCCCTGGCACCGAGTGGCGGCAAGCAGCGTGGACCCTGAAGGAGGCGCGCCGCCACGCGCCGGTGGCGGGGTCGTGGCGGCCGGTACCCGGCGTCGTGCGCCATACCTTCACCCACTTTCACCTGGAGCTTACGGTGCTTGCCGCCCGGGTCAACGGCGGCGGCGGCGGCAACCACGGCGGCGTCTGGTGCCCTCTCGAGCGCTTGTCCGACCACGCCCTGCCGACGGTGATGAAAAAGGTGGCCCGCCACGCGTTCGAGGGCGCGCCTTCTGGTTAATCGTCGTAGGCGATCAGGGTTTCGAAGGGGACGTTCAACCTCGAGCGGCCGTCGAGGAGCGTCAACTCGATGATACAAGCGGCGCCGACCACTTCGGCGCCGAGTTTTCCGAACAGCTCGATGGAGGCGTTCATGGTGCCGCCTGTGGCGAGCAGGTCGTCGACCAGCACCACCTTTTGTCCCGGGAGTACGGCGTCCTCCTGTATTTCGATGGTGTCGGTACCGTATTCCAGGGCGTACTCGTGAGGAATGGTGGGGCCCGGAAGCTTGCCCTTCTTGCGCACCATGACGAAGCCACAGCCGAGTTTCAGTGCCAACGGCGCCGCCACCAGAAAGCCGCGCGACTCGATGCCGGCCAGCATGTCCGGACGGTACCCGCCGACGATCTTGGCGAGCCGCCCCATGGCGACCTGCCAGGCGTCCGCGTGGGCGAGAAGGGTGGAGATGTCGTAGAACAAGATGCCCGGCTTCGGGAAGTCGGGAATGCCGCGGATGTGTTCCTTGAGGTCCATGATCCAGCCCCGCCTTTTGCTGTAAACGCTTGTTGAGCGGCGTATCCTATCGCTTGGCGCCGGGCGCGGCAATTTGTTGATGGTCGCGTGGCGCGCGCCGCCCAAGCAGGAAAAAGCAATCGTTTCAAGATAAGGTCGAGCGGTTCATATTGTTGCGTTGGCGGCCAATCTGGATTTACCATCGCGTTCGGCCGGTGACCATCCAAGGTACTGTTACCATGGATTTCGTGCCCCTTAGCAAGCGCATCGCTGAGGACATCGAGTGCAGCCTCATTGTCATGGCGTCAACCCAGCCTGAACACCAGGATTACTTTCTGGGTCCTAATGCCGCGCGGGTGGTGCGCCACGCCAAGTGTTCGGTGCTGGTCGTCAGGGATTAGGGTCCTGGATCGAAACGATTTCACCCTGAGCCCGAGCCCGAAAAAAGCAGCGGCGCCCCCGTCCGCTCCCGGACGCGGGCGCCGCGATAGCTGCCGACGTTGGCCGAGCGGAATTTCGGCTACTTGATCGTTTTTAAGTATTCGATGATGTGCTCGCGGTCCTTCTTTTTCTTCAGTTTGAGCACCATGGAAGTCTTCTTGCCCGCCCTCTTCTTGGCGAATTTCTTGGGGTCCGTCAGGTATTCATTGAGGCTGGCGTCATCCCAGGTCCAGTCCGCCCCCTTGAGGCCCTTGTATTTCTTGAACCCCTCCGCAGTGCCTGCTTTGCGACCAAATACGCCCGCCAAGGAGGGACCGACCCTGTGCTTGCCGGCTTTGATCGTGTGGCACGCCTTGCATTTCTTGAAGACCTTCTCACCATGGTCCGCCAGGGTCGGGCCTCCGACTAAGGCCACGGTGGCCGCCACGCCTAAAACGATAAACTTCCTTGAAAACATTTAGAACTACTCCCGCAGTGTTTCCCCCCCGCGAACGCGTGGTGCGCATTATCATTGAGGCGACCAAGCCTTGCAATAGTTACCGTGCATCGGTGACCGATTGCAGGCAGGCGATCTGTCACCCGAACCGCACCCCGGGGACTTTTTTCAAGGTGCTCATATTACTTTCATTTTACGGCCGTAAGCAACACTTGGCGGCACCGACAGTGGCCACCGCCTTGCATCTGCGCGCCTACGAATGGAATGATTTATTCGATGATGGAGAGGTTCTCCGCGGAAGATTTGCCGTCACGGCCGGGTGTGAGTTCGTACTCGACCTTCTGGCCTTCGTGGAGATTGGGTAGTCCGGCGCGTTCGACGGCCGAAATGTGAACGAAAGCGTCCTTGCCACCATCGTCGGGCTGGATGAAGCCAAACCCCTTGGCGGGATTGAACCACTTGACGGTTCCAATAGTCATGTCAACTCCTTATTCAAGTTAAAAGCCGCCGAACACGGGCAAAACGCAGGCTCGGCAGCGGACACGGTCTTACAATGACAAGGAGCAACTAGTCTGGTCGCCGCGGCGGCCAATTAAGAAACGCCAAGATATGCAATCCCAGTGATTTGAGATACCTATCGGTGTTTTCGGCGATAATCAAGGCCGCGTTTCTTTCGGCCCCGAATTTTTTTGGCTCCGCGGTTGCCGTTTGTGGGTCGGAAAGGGTGAGGTGATGAGCGGACCAGCGATGGCGGATTACGCGGCCACCCACCAGGCCTTCCGCTGGGAAGTGCCCGAACATTTCAATTTCGGCGCCGACGTGGTCGATGCGTGGGCGGCGGACGCGGCCAAGCTGGCGCTGATCTGGTGCGACGGGGAAGGCCGCGAACGGCGCCTGACCTTCGTCGAAGTGGCGCGGCTGTCCAATCGTTTCGCCAACCTGCTACGCAGCCACGGGGTCGGCAAGGGCGATCGGGTGATCATCATGCTGCCGCGAATTCCCGAGTGGCAGATCGCCGTGGTTGGCTGCGCCAAGCTTGGCGCCGTGCCGGTGCCCTGCGTGACCATGCTGACCGAGGGCGACATCGCGTACCGGGCGGCGCACTCGGGGGCAGTGGCGGCGGTGACGACCCGCGAAAATGTCCACAAGTTTCATGGCGAACCCAACCTGTGCTGCCGGGTGAGCGTCGGCGGCGGCGACGGGTGGCTCGAATTCGAGGGCGCCATGGGCGGCGTCTCTGACGCCTTCAACGCGGTCCCCATGGCGCGCGAGGACCCGGCCATCCTATATTACACATCAGGCTCGACCGGCACGCCCAAGGGGGCCATGCACGCGGCGCGTGGTCTCTATGCCTGGCGGGGCTCGGCCCGCTACTGGCTGGACCTGGGGCCTGACGACTTGATGTGGTGCACCGCCGATACCGGCTGGTCGAAGGCCGGCACCAGCATCCTCTTCGGGCCCTGGAGCCAGGGCGCCGAAGTGCTCTTTTACGATGGTCCCTTCGACCCGGCGGCGCGACTCGAGCTGCTAGAGCACTACCAGGTTACCGTCTTCTGCGCCGCCGCCACCGAGTTCCGCCGCCTCATCGCCGAGGACGTGGGGGCCCATGACCTTTCGTCTCTCAAGCTCGCGGTCTCGGCCGGCGAGGCGCTGAACCCGGAGATTGTGGAAAAATGGCAGGCGTTGAGCGGGGTACCCCTGCTCGACGGTTATGGGCAGACGGAGACCCTGATGACCGTCCTCAACTATCCGGGGATGCCGGTCAAGGCCGGCTCCATGGGTCGCCCGCTGCCGGGGACCGAGGTTGCGGTCATCGACGACAGCGGCGCCCTCGTCGGGGCCGGCCAACCAGGGCAGTTGGCGGTGCGCCTGCCCAATCCTCAACAGATGCTGGGCTACTGGAAGGAGCCCGCGAAAACCCAGGCTGTCATGGTCGAGACGGGCGGCGCCCGGTGGTTCCTCACCGGCGATAACGCGTACAGGGACGAGGACGGCTATTTCTTCTATCTCGGGCGCGCCGACGATGTGATCAACTCGGCCGGCTACCGCATCGGCCCCCAGGAGGTGGAGAACGCGCTCATGGAGCATCCGGCGGTGCAGGAATGCGCCGCCGTCGGCAGCCCAGACGCCGAGCGCGGCGAAGTGGTCAAGGCCTTCATCGTGCTCCATGCGGGATATGCGGCGAGCCAGGAACTGGCCAAGGATCTCCGCGACCACGCCAAGCGCGTTACCGCGCCATACAAGTATCCGCGCCGCATTGCCTTCATCGACGACCTGCCCAAGACGGTGACCGGTAAGATCCGTCGCCGCGTGCTGCGCGACCGGGAATACACCGGTGAAGGTTGACGGCTGACGGCTGACGGCGCGCCGAGGCACCGGGCAGAAAGCTATAAGCAGTTTTGTATTTTTAAGGAAAATGGTCGGAGTGAGAGGATTTGAACCTCCGGCCCCCGTCTCCCGAAGGCAGAGGTCGCAGGTTCGAATCCTGCCGGGTGCGCCATTTTTTTCAAACAATCAACATGATAGGGTGTGCATACGATCAGGCCGAATTGGCTGTAATCTTCCAGTAAGCACCCAGTAAGCACCCAGTAAGCACCCAGTAAGCACACAAAGAGGCTGCATTTACCTGATTTCATTATCTTTCTTCTATCTGACACCTGGCACTAGCTTGCACGTTGCCGATGATCCGCTTCTGACGTCCGGGTCAAGGGCCGCGCGGAGCCACGCGCAACGTAGTGAGCATGGCGAGCACGGGCGGAGCGGACCCTTTATGCGGCGGCGACTCGACACAATGAAAACTAACCGGACACGAGTGTGTCCGGTTCTGCCGAGCCGCTTGATTTTTACAGTCCAGCGGAACGCTGGTCGGGGGATTGTTAAGGGGCGGAACTCCCTTTAACACACCCCGGTAGGGATCAATCAACGTTTGCACTCCCCCGCCTTTAAAAAACTG